>Ga0307507_10000814_pt1 | contig 69031 bp, 16 predicted proteins | sample 7_EM_MG_FD_207223 | JGI IMG/M metagenome (GOLD analysis project Ga0307507, IMG submission 207223) | Populus trichocarpa ectomycorrhiza microbial communities from riparian zone in the Pacific Northwest, United States - 7_EM | ecosystem: Host-associated > Plants > Roots > Unclassified | place... | reverse complement strand
TTGCGTGCTGTAGAATATCTTGTGCGTTGCCAATATCTGCAGATATTAGCGCATTCATATATTCGAAGCTAGCTGGATAGTTGGATGCTGCCGGAGCTGCTGGTATGGTTTTGCTGCTAGGTACTGGAGTGCTGCTTTCGATCGAAGCTGCTGGGGCGGCAGTGAACCTTGTTGCTCTATAGCCAACCGGTGAGGTTGACCATTGATCAATGTCGGTAACACCTAAGTGCACTTGATTGGCCTATTAACTGATGGATTTGTTCTTGTCTAATAGGTAAAGAAAGCAGAGGATCGTAAGGATCGCGGTGCCTAAGTAGGGGGCTGATTAGTCACCATAAGGATGACTAATCAAAGACACGACGACGACACGTCGACGACACGTAACCACGTAACTTCTGTCCATATATTCCGACAGTTATAATTAGATAGTTAATAGTTAGGAAAAGCGGAGGCCTATAAAACCAGAGGGAGCTAGTAGTAGAGCCTTAAACCCTTAAAGAAATTATAGAACGACACCTAAACTTAGGAGTTAGTTGGCATAATTAAAAGTTTAAAGCATTAGTGGATAGTGGAGTAATAAGAAACCATATATTACTAGCAGTAGTTAGACAAATGGGGTTACCACATAGATAAAAAAAATATTTATACCTATTAATAATAATTTTAGAAGATCTAATAGCCTATAGAGGAGGTATTATTAATCTTAAAATAGGACCTATTTAGTTAACTATTAAAGGAAGACAAGTTAAAGTGTCTTTTAATATCCTACTATTAGGAAAGGACAAGGCAATATTAGGAATGCCTTAGTTATAGAAATACAATCTAAGGATTGATTAAATTATAGGTTAGGTTAATATTAGGGATATATAACAACGCAGAATATGGTAACAGACCAAGATAGTATGGTACTAAGTTAGAGTGACATATAAAGAAACTAAGTAAGGCTTAAGTTATGTACTAAAGAGATACTATAAGTATAGTAAAAAGTTATAGTTGCTAGAAAGTAAAAGGCTATTAGAGTATATAGCATAGGATTATAAGATAGAGTTAGAACTAGGAATAAGTTTAAGGTTCCTTTTAATCTATAAGCTTACTAAAACAGAGTTAGTAGTACTTAAGGAGTTTATCTAGAAAAACTTATAAAAGGGATATATTAGACCGTTATAGTTATTAGCGGGATATCTAGTGTTGTTTATTCTAAAGAAAAATAGAAAACTTAGGATGTGCATTAACTATAGATAGTTAAACAATATTACATAAAAAGATAGGTATCCTTTACCCTTAATTAGCGAAATCTAAGACAGAATAGGCAGTATATAAATCTTTATAAAGATAGACCTAAGATAGGCGTATTATTAGATTAGGATCAAGGAAGGAGATAAATAGAAGGTAGCCTTTAGGTTAAAAGAAGGACTATATAAACCACTAGTTATACAGTTTAGGCTTATAAACGCACTAGTAACGTTTTAGAAATAAATTAATAGCGTGTTAGGAGAACACCTTAATGAGTTTATTATAGTATACCTTAATGATATTATTATCTACTTAATAAGTGAGTAAGAGTATAGAGAATACGTTAAGTGGGTCTTAAAGAGACTATAGGAAAAAAATGCTAGTAGCAATTAAAAAGTGCAAGTTCTTTACTAGGAAGACCGATTTTATTAGGTTTATTATTATTAGTATCACTTCCGGTAATACGTATTACTATTACAATAGTATTGGGTAGTAACTGATTTGATTAATGCTTAATTTATTCTCCTATTCTATAGGTAGAATTTAGTGGATTTCCTAAGCTCGCTTAGCTCACGTAATCGCGTGCAACTGTATTACGAAACCTTATTTAGACACTAGGGGCATTTAGTTTTATAATGGTGCTTAAGCGCGCTACCTACCAGATTCTGCCAGATTCCATCAAGTTCTACTAAGTTCTGCCAAGTTCTGCCATATTCCACCAAATTCCACTAAATTCTGCTATGTCGTTGAAGTAACTAATCACAATTTTCCATCCCTAGGATGGAAAATTGCTATTGGCTCGCTTACTACTAGTGCCTTAGCGGCTATCCTTACATCTTTATATCTTCTCCTCTTTCTACCCACTTGGTGACCTATAGCTTAATTATATTTATATTAATTAGGTCCTTTAACGCCTAGTAGGGCTTTAATTTTGTTATAGCGTCTACTGGGTTACTGCCTCTATTAATCCATTTAATCTCTGCTATCTCTCTTCTTTTATATAATTGTTGTAGACATATTAGGTCAACTATAAGTTGTTTCTCTTATGTTGTCCTAAGTTTAACTAAGCAATTATATAGAGATTTTAAATTGGTGTAAAGGATAACCGGTAATCATTTAAGTTATAGGATTTTCTTAATAGTTGCTTTAATCGCAGCTCTAGTGTCAAATCCGTAGGCTATTATGACGGTGCTGGAGCGCGTCACCTGCTACATTCTGCCATATTCTGCCGACACTACTTATAGAGCCAACCAATCAGGATTTTCCATCCCCGGGATGGAAAATCGCCATTGGCTCGCTTACTACTAGCGCCTTGGCGACCCCTTTGTGTCTTGCCAGTCTCTAACAGACTTCTTCTTCTCCTTAGCTTAGTATTCTTGTATGGTAGCAATCTACAAGCTTTGGTTTAGAAGTAATTATACGAGCCTGTTATATTATACTAAGCTCTCCCTATATTGCCTGGGAAGGCCTTAATAATATCCTACCCTAAAAGAAGACCTTTGTCTGCAACGACGCGTTGACGCGTTATACTTAGATATTAAAAAACTCACTACTACGCCTAAGAAGGCCCCAACAATATCCTACTTTATAGGCTAGACTGAACTTAACCTGCACCCCTAAAAGAACCCTAGAATTAAAACCGAATTGTATAATTCTAATGAACCTTAGGAAGCTAATGATAGCACCTAAAGCGAGCTTATTTAAAAGACCTGCCTCTACCTAAGAGGAATATGAGATCCAGTTAAAATCAGAAATTGAAGACAATAACAACGTTATAGGTGTATATAAGCAGATTCGTACCCTTGCAGCCAATTAAAAGGTTAATCGTCTTTAAGCCCAGAGCATATAAGAGACTCTAAAGGAGATCCTAAAAAGCCTTGCTGCCTTATAAAATAGCCCAGCCTCCCCTTTATAAAGCCTCAGTTAACCTATTCGCTTAACCAAATGCGATATACTAGAGAGTACGGATATAATAATAAAGTAATTAAAATCCGTCAAGCTCCCTAACCCCCTACTATTGTTGGATGGCATAGACCCGACCTTTAAGAACTAGAGAATCTAGGTACAAGGAAAGCTTTATATTAACTATAACCATTTCCCCTCTAAAGAAACTAAAATGCTCTACCTCTTCGGTCAAACCGTTGGGGACGCCTAGTAACACCTTTAGGCCAAGTTTAAGGATGAGTTACCTGTTCGGTTTACATCTATTAACAAGATAATATAGTATCTAGCTACTATCTATGTTAATCTAAATAAAGTACGGGATGCCTATTATAACTATAACCACCTAATAATGAAATCAAACTAATCCTTTGCCAAGTTCTAGACCTAGTTCTTATACCTAGTAGGTAAAGGCTAGGTTCCCCCTAAGAACTACTGCTTGGACCTATATAATAAGCTAACAGTCTGACTATAAGAGAAGATTATGGTAGCCTTAGATGACTTACTAACCTACCAAAGACTTACAGCCTAATGTTTATTGCTGGATTTAGAACTAAAACAAATTAATACTTATTTTGATTGGCTAAAGAGGCCCCGTGGCAACCAGAACCTATTCGCCATACTAATAGGAGCTGGTGTTGGAAGATAAACCACGACCGCCCTTATACTAAAAGCGGTTATAACTATATACCCGCGAGCCTCGCCCGACTTCCTACGCACTACGCCTTTAGTTAATGCTCGTCGCAATACCCTAATTGACCCTGCTATGGTCACGTGCTTCAATTACGGAAAGGATAGTTACTTTACCACGTCCTGCCCAGAGCTAAAGGATATGGGTAACATTAAGGAGATAGAGGAAGAAGAAACATCTAATAAGTCGGGAAAAAAAGAACCCTAGGAAAAGACTCCCCCCTAGGGTATTCTATTGATTTTAAAGAGATTGATCTAAGTTAGCTAATAGGTGGAAAATACTTTATGGTTCCATGTACAGTATCTTAAAATAGATATAGAGTTAATATAAATGCCCTTATTAACACTGGAGCAAATGGCTTTACCTTTATAAATACTGCTTATATAAATAACGTTGCTAAGTTCTTAAATGTAAATGCTACCTGACTAGAGAAGCCTGTTTAAGTAAAAGGCTATAACGGCTAAGCCGGTAAGCCGGTTACCTATGTCTTAAAGCTACATATTGCTATTAATGGATGACGCTAGTTTGGTATCCCCTTCTGCATCCTAGACCTAGGGTCCTACGACATAATCCTTAGTTGAAAATAGATGTCCTACTTTAACATTTGGCTGAACGTACGACAAAGACAGTTTGTCTGGCTGGAGAATAAACCGAAATTACCCTCCTTTGTTAGAGAAATTCGGACCGACTATAAGATATTAGCCGCGAAGGCTAACCCTACCTATTAATAGGATGTTAGGGACCGCGACCTAGCCTTTACCCAAGAAGATGCCCGCCGCAAGGCCGGTAGGAACTCTGTACTAATAATAATACTCCCCCAAAGCACTACAGTTAAGGAAGACCCTACTTACGGAAGTGGAACAGATAGTGACGTAGACGACTTCTAAATTACGGAGATCCGGCCAATGTGGAAGAGGACGTACCAACAGGACATAAAGGATAACTTTTGGAAGATGTAATAAGAGCTAAGGGGAGTAAAGACAACGCCAATGCGCTAAGGGCCCCCAAGGCCATAGACACCCCTACTATTACACAACTCCCCTATAGTAGATATTACGGCAATTAGTGCTATAGGTTTCCACTTTAATATATATTAAAAGGACAACAAGGTCTTTATAACTAGCTTATACAAAATTAACCGGATTATTAGCGAGAAGGAAGAAGGACTAGTAGAGGAAACTAATAAGGAGCTAGTTAAGCGCCTCCTCCCTATAGACCTCTTAAACTATAGAGACGCGTTCTTAAAGGCAGCTTTAGATATACTGCCCCCCCACTAAACCTATAATTATAAGATTTAATTAGAGGCCAATAACTCTTTAAGCTACAGCCCCCTTTACTAGCAAACCATAGAGGAACTAAAAGCAACAAAGTAGTACTTAGTTAATAACCTCTATAAAGGGTTTATTAAGCTAAGTTAGGCTCCTTTTACCTCCCCCATCCTATTTATAAAAAAGCCTAACAGAGGCCTTTGTTTCTGCATTGACTATTAGAAACTAAATACTATTATTTAGAAGGACTATTACCCTCTCCCCCTAATTAACAAGATCCTCGTACGCCTAAACCAAGCTAAAATCTTTACTAAGCTTAATGTCCGGCAAGCTTTCTATTAAATTAGGATGGACCCTGCATTAGAAGATCTGACGATATTCTATACCCGTTACAGTTCTTATAAATGTAAAGTCCTTTCTTTTGGGCTGACGAATGGGCCAGCCACGTACCAACGGTATATAAATAATGTTCTTTTTGATTACCTTAATGAGTTCTGCATGGCATACCTAGATAACATTCTTATATACTTAGACAACAAACTTAAGCACCAAGTCTATATTAAGAAGGTACTAGAGAGGCTGCGGAATACAGGCCTATAAGTTAATATTAAGAAATGCGAATTTGGAGTAAAACGCATAAAGTACCTTAAGTTTATCGTTAGTATAGAAGGAATTAAAGTTGACCCTAAGAAAGTCAAAGCGATCCATAACTAGAAACCCCTTTATACTGTAAAGGGCATCCAGTCCTTTCTTGGCTTTTATAATTTCTACTGTTAGTTTATCCGTAATTACGGGGTTATGGCTAAGCCTCTAGTGCGACTTATAAGGAACGACACGCCTTTTATTTTTAACGATAACTGTATAGAAGCCTTTAAGGAGTTAAAGAACCAACTTATCTCCTCCCTAATTCTTTGTTACTATAACCCAGACCTAGAATTAATGCTGGAAACGGACGTATCTAACAGAGTAGTAGCGGGAGTCCTTTTACAGCTATACCTAGATGGCGAGTGGTACCCTATTGCGTTCTTCTTAAAGACAATGGCCCTAGCTAAGTATAACTACGAGGTACACAATAAGGAAATGCTGGCTATTATATAATCGTTATCCTAGTGGCGCGCGGAGCTTGGAAGCACGGACTCTTAGATTAAAGTCTATACTAATTATAAAGCCCTTAAGTACTTTATAACAACAAAGCAGCTTACTGGTTAATAGGCCCGGTAACCAGAATTCTAAGGCTAATGCCCTAACCCGGAGAGAACAGGACGTGGAACTATAAGATAAGCTAAAGGCTTAGTACCAGACATATGCCCTCCTCCGTCCCAAATAGCTCAACCTACGTATCCTTAAGGAACTAAGCTCTGAACAGAATAAACTAGCGCCTATAGAAGGAGAGATCCTGGATAAACTAATAGGACTAATTAACTGCATCCTAATCGCAAACCATACAGCTAAATCCCTAAAAGCCCTCCGCAACTAAGCTACGGAAGGCAACCCTAATTTGGAAATAGAAGACGGACTGCTCTTATACTAAGAACGGCTTATAGTTCCAGACGTTAACAACCTACAAATGGAGCTAATCCGTAAAGCCCACTGTTAAGTCTCTATAGCGCACCCTAGATAAGATAAGACCTACCAACTACTAGCGCCTCACTACTACTGGCGGGGACTTCTGTCCGATATAAAACGATTTATTAGGAATTGTCATGCTTATAAATAGGTAGATACCCCTAGAGATCGAACCCCTAGGTAGTTATAACCACTGCTAGTTTCTAAATGCCCTTAGCAGTATGTTATAATGGACTTTAAATTATTCCCAAAGGACAAATATGGCTATAATATGGCCTTTATAGTAGTTAACCAACTAAGCAAGTAAGCCGTTTCTCTCCCTTGCTTCAAGACTACAACTGCAAAAGATATGGCTCGTATATATATTAATAACATTTACTAGATCCATGGCGCTCCTAAGTTAATTATCTCTAACCATGGATTTTAATTTATATCGGACTTCTAGGACGAATTCTGCTATATCCTTAGGATTAAGATTAAGCTCTCTACCGCATTTTACCCTTAGACCAACGGCTAAACTAAGATTATAAACCAGTATCTTAACCAGCGACTTCGCCCCTTTGTTAATTACTACTAGGACAACTGGTCGGAACTACTACCTATAATGGACTACGCACAGCTCACGCTCCCTTATAATAGTATAGGAATGTCGCTATTTGAGTTACTCTATGGATACAAACCATGAATATCCTTTGATTGGGATAGACCTATAGGACCTATAACGGCCCGCGAACGCCTCAGCTATGAAGAGGCCCAGACATTTGCTAAGAGAATGCACGGAGCCTGGGAGACTGCCCAAGCAATTATAAAAAAGGCATAAGAAAAGAAAGAGGCTGATATAAACTAACATTGCCATAAGGTAGACTTCTAAGTAGGAGATAAGGTATGGGTGTTAACAAAAAACTAGAAGACCTAGAGGCCAAGCCATAAACTAGACCACTAAATAGCCAGCCCCTACAAAATCCTTAAGAAGGAAGGGCACTCTTTTAGGGCTAAGCTACCAGAGTTAATGAAGATCCACCCTGTCTTCTCTTCAGACCGACTGCGAAAGGCCGCGGATAACCCATTACCTGGACAGTATAACGACCCCCTGCCGCCAATTCAGATTGCAGAGGACGAGGAATAGGAAGTTAAAGAGATCTTAGCAGTTAAGAAGGACCGGGGTACCTTAAAATACTGTATAAGCTGGGTAGGTTATAATAAAGACCCAAAATGGTACCCCGCATCTAATTTTAAGTACTCCCCCTATAAGCTACAAGATTTCCACCTGGCCCACCTAGACCTCCCTAGACCACCACGTAAACTAGACAGCTGGATTAAGTGCTAGGAGAAAGGGTTGGATAACTATAATAATCTAGATAATAATAAAGAACTTAGACAAAGCCTAAGGGCAGGCTTTTTTGGGAGGGGGGGGTAATGTGATGGTACTAGAGCGCGTCACCTGCTACATTCTGCTATATTCTGCCGACACTACTTGTAGAGCCAACCAATCAGGATTTTCCATCCCTGGGATGGAAAATCGCCATTGGCTTGCTTACTACTAGCGCCTTAGCGACCCCTTTATATCTTGCCAGTCTCTGACAGACTTCTTCTTCTCCTTAGCTTAGTATTCTTGTATGGTAGCAATCTACAAGCTTCGGTTCAGAAGCAATTATACAAGCCCGTCACAGCTATTCTGTATAGTTTAGATACTAGGACGCTTTATATAACCCGCTTGCATTTAATAGATAACCAGTAAAGGATATTAGCCTTATTATCTTTATCTATAAGTATAATAATAAAGCCAATTTGGGATAAGAGGTCCTGGTTATTTGCAAAAGATAAGTCTATAAAGATTATTAATTTAAGGGAGTCTTTGCTGGTATTAAGTTATACAAAACAGAGCCCTTTTAAGGGGTTATTAATCTGCCATTATAGCCGCTTATTAAGCTGCTTCGCGTGCTCCTTTTTTAGGTTAATAACTTATACTGCAAATAAGAGATTAAAGGCAGCTTCTAGTTGGCAGACTATGGCAATATAGGCTCCTTTTGCTCTCTAAGCAATATACTAGTCCTTTAGTATAACTGCCTTACGGACTTCCCCTCTGGAGCTAGTTAGGTCTATAGCCTTTATAGTAACTAACTTTAGGTTTTAGCATTAACATTCCTAAATAAGGGCTATTAAATCTTTCTCTAGTTTAATATAGCCTCTATTAAACTTAATTAGGGTATTTAGTATAAGCTTCTCTCTCTCTTTTACTAGGAACTTTACCTCCTAAAGTCTAGCTTCTTTAGCCTCTATAAAGGTTTTATTAGTAAGGAACAGTATATTATTAGTTTACAATCCTACAATTCCAAAGCCGTTACTATTTGTGTATAACAAGCAGGGGTTATATATTAACTGGGTTATCTATAGCTTGTTAAGGTGGTAACGGTAGTATATATTAAACTAATAGTTACTAGCTTCCGGGACACCGTATAGTAGTTTAATAACTTTTAGAATTAATCCATTCTTTAGTCCAAGTTCTGGTAGTAGACATATAAAGAAGTCTCTATTTAGGTGGGTACTAGACTATATATAAGCTTATAAGATATCACGTAAGTATAAAGAAGCCAGTCTTCTTTTATTTCCCTATAGGGTTACTATAAGTGTTAGGATAATTCTCTAGCTAACATATTAAATAGTTAGTAATTATATTAAGACTAGGTCTTTACTATAGTTGTTATAGGCTTATATAACTAGTCTAGACTTCTTAAAGGCCTTATCTATTCTAGCGTTCTTAATCTTATCAATAAATTAGGAGTTAAAGATTCTAACTCCTTCTAGGACGTCTGCTGTATTAATAAACCTAAAGACTCCTTTCTTAAGTAAACCGTTTATCTCCTTGCGTTAGGACTCTATAAATAACAGTAAGGTATACTTAAATGTTATAATATCAGGTTTTATTAGGTTGTTATTAATGAATATTAATATATCTGCGGTATTCTGCTGGGACTTTATTAGCAATTATTATGTCCGTTTTAATCTTTAGGGGGGTACACTAGCTGCTAGTTCCTTGGTTAGTTCCTTAATCAATTCCTTAGTTGGTTCTTCCTCTAGTTCCTTATTAGGTTCTTCTAGTTTGGGTTATAGGTATAGTTTTACTACTATAGTCCTAAAATCGGTAGGTCCACTAGGGAGCTATACCCTATATATCTCTCTGTTAATTCCAAGCAACTTAAATAGGCCAGTCTATCTACCGCTCTGTCCAGTATTGCCTTTACGCTATATAAGTACTTCTGAGTTAAGGGGAAGGTTGTAGATTGTGGTAATAGATGGACCGTTTTGTTGGTTTAGTGCTTTATCAACTTGCTTCTTTACCCTAATCCTTATAATCTCCTCTATTGCCTTCTTTATAGCTGCCGCTTGCTATATAATAAAGGGTGCTAGTAGGTCAAGTTCACTTATTTAAGAGTAGGCACTAAAGATAAGTAGTATTGGGACCAAGCCATCCAGGCCAGCTGTGTTATTGGCGGTTTTTACTACTATTTACAGAGCTAATTTCTTAGCTATTCCTAAGTCCTATAGCTCCTCCATAATTATCTAGTATGCTTAGCATAGGGTTGGGTAAGCTCTTTCTACTATTCTAATAGACTAGTAAGCTTCCACTGGAACACTCTTAGTTAATATAGTCATCGCTATAGTATATTATTGGAACTCCTTGCTTACAAAGTTCTTCCCGGCATTATAGGTAATATAGGTGTCAATCTAGTATAGTTATAGGGTATCCCAGATATACTTTATGGAGATATTACATAGCTATCTTGCGGCTTAAAATCTAGTAGCTTTGTTAATAACATAGAGAATAGGGTTTCTATTAATATATATAATGTCAACAAAAATAGAATAGTTAAAGTCGGAATCTTAGTCTTTTTATAATGTGAACTTAAACTATCTAGGAGATTTGCTATGTTTCTGGCAGTGGGAACAGTACTTAGTAAGGTAGTCAATAACCTACTTATTAATGTCGTTATAGCCAGAGCGTTCTAGTACCTTATATAGCTTATCTACCAATAGATATCCAAAGCGGCGGTGGAGTCAGCAAAGTTTAGTAGTAGTTAGGTAGCAGGGGTTTTAATCAAACAAGTGGGTTATAAATAACTATAGTAACTCTTCCTATAATAAGAAGGGGTAACTAAATTGGCGAACTACTGGTACTAATTTTATTAGGGTAACTAAGACGTTCTTAAGGTTATTATAATAGACCTTTAGTATATCTATATCTGCAAGACATAGTAAGAAAGGTGTGTTGGCCTTTATAATATAAAACTCAACATTATTAACTAGTATATTGACTATAACAAAGCTAATAGAAGAGGTAGAGCCGATACTAAACTAGACGTTAATAGCGCCGGCCTTTAAGGTATTAATAACGGTGTTATAGGTCTTCCTGTATATAAGGTATTATCTATAACCTACTGTTAATCTCTTTAAGGCTCCTATGTTAATTATTACTCTATAGAACTTGTTAGAAGTATATTAGCTAGTAGCAACATAGGTAAATGGGTCTGAGTTATTATTGTAGTAAGCAGTTAGGTTAGTGCCAGTAATTGCATAGGTAAAGGATTAATCCACTAAGTCAGTTACAGTATTAATGGTTCTTCTATGCTATATTGTTCTAAAAGAGGTAAGGAATAGTTTGGTCTATTCCTAAATTAAAGATGCTAGTAGTAACTCAATATTAATTATAAGAGCTTCTATTGCGTTATTAATAGATTCTAAGTTAAGTTTATTATCACAATCTGTTCCCTTATACTTAGTAATATACTACTTAGCATGTCTATTAAAGCAGTGGTTAAATCTGTCCTTAAACTTCTTCTTTAATTTATCGCGTTCTTCTTTTAAGTATATAGATAACTAGCAACCTTCCTTATGGCAGACAAAGCAGCGCTTCTTAGGTAGTGTATATTGGTTAGGTAGTCTATTATACGGTTAAGATAGTAGTTAGGGGTACTGCTTATAGTAACAGCGGTCAGTAAAGAAAGCTTAGGGGTTCTTATTGTTTAACTTTTTAAAAGTTGTAATAGAAGATTATAGGTTATTAATTAAGCTAGTTAGGCTGTTAGAAGGTTTAAAGTAGGCATATTAATAAGCTAGTAACTCCTAGCAAGCGGTAATAAGTTTGTTATAGAGGAACTTATTAGTATATAAGTCTAGGTCAAGACCGTGCTAGAGGTATCTTAATTCTTTAATAAGCAATTGCAGACAGTCTAGGGTCAATTTTCCAGTATTCTCGCCTTTGCTTATTATAGACCTTAAGGTTATCGAGTTCTATTACCCTAGTATACCACGCCTATACTTAGGTCCCTTAAAGTAGTTGCGTATGGCGTCGCAGATTTGGTTAAACAAAAGGGTTAGGGTAACGGTTTTTAAGGTTGGTGTAGTAGTAGTTAAGTGCTAAGCCGCGTAACATTGTAGGGTAGGCTTTAACCTTGGCTTCTTAGGGTACGTTAGCTCTGCTATAAAGGTCGTGAAAGATAGTGAGTTTAAAGTCAAAATTGTTATCTTCTCTACTATACTTGTTGTCTTCCATATATATCTTTATAAGGTTTGTTAACTCCTTGCTAAAACCCTAGTTTTAGTTCTATCCAAATAGTCCTATTATTATCAGTAGATTAATATAAGGTTGGTTTTATTGTATTAGCGAGGTAGGTTGTGTAGGTAGTGTTATAGGTAGGACGGGGTTTATAGGTGGTATTATAAGTAGGGCAGGGTTTATAGTTGGTAAGGTTAAGATTAGGGTTTTAATAGTACTAGTACTGGTGAAGTTGTTCTTAAGGAGGTAGTTAATTCATCCTAAATTAAACTTCCCTCTAGTTGCCATATACTCCTTAATCTCAAGCTTAGTCTATTTTATAGGATCCTCTTCTTATAAGGTGTTAAAGAGTAACTATGGGACTGTGATATATCTGTCCTTCTTAACCCATACTCTATAAACTTAAAGGAAGTGTTGGAGGTTACGAACAGTTATCTAGTTACAATTCTTAAAGACTTTTAGTATAAAGGTGTTAAAGTTATTACAGTAAAGCTCCTATAGGTCGTTATCTGTCATATTATAAAATCCATATTCTATGATCTTATACTATATAAATTCACTAATTTCTCCTTTGTTAATGTCTTTAGACTATATATTAAGCCCTTCGCTCCATCTCCTCTGTCCTTCTCTAACTTATACCCTAATGTCTAACATATCAATTCTTATCTCATAACTCTTGTTAAGTTCAATTTTAGGTTCTAAATGCGTAATAGACGCGAATTAAGGGCCTATTAAAAGGGTCAGTTCCTTAAGTACCTAAAGCCTTTTAAAGGGCCTAATACTCCTTATTGGGTTTAATTTTAGGTTTTAAATACGTAGTAGACACAGACTAAGGGCCTATTAAATAGGGGTTGGTTCCTTAAGTACCTAACGCCTTTAAAGTGCGTAATAGACGCAAACCAAGGGCCTATTAGATAGGGGTTAGTTCTTTAAGTACCTAAAGGCTGTGTATAAAGAATTAAGGGCCTCTTAAGAAGAGGGGTTAACTTTTCAAATACACGTCAACTAATACTCCTTAGCAAACGGGATTGGTAGAGGCCTGTAGCAGGGACTAATCGAGCTTATCTCTCTTCGTAGGTAATACGTCTCCTAATCTATAATTACTAATTAGTGTCGGTATCACTTCTAGTAATACGTATTGCTATTGCAATAGTATTAGGTAGTAACTAATTTAATTAATGCTTGATTTATTCTCCTATTTTACAGGTGGAATTTGGTAGATTTCCTAAGCTCGCTTAGCTCACGTAATCGCGTGCAACTGTATTACGAAACCTTGTTCAGACAATTATCAAACTAGGAAACATTAACATGGACCTAAAGAAAGTTAAAGCTATAGTAAGTTGGCAAGAACTAGAGAATATTACGCAGTTAAGATTATTCCTAGGGTTTTGTAACTACTATAGGAGGTTTATTATATAGTGGTTAAAGAACATTAAACCCTTTATAAGACTTATAAAAAAAGAGGAACTGTAGATATAGGGTAATAAATAGAGGAAGTTGTTTAAAGAACTTAAGGAGTTGTTTACTTAAGATCTAATCCTTAAAATCTATTAGCTAGGGTTAGAGATAATAGTAGAGATAGATGCATTAGACTTTGCACTAGGAGCGTGCTTACTATAGAAGCATCCAGATAGATAGCACCTAGTGGCGTACTATAGTTAGAAAATAATACTATCAGAACTAAATTATAGCATCTATAATAAGGAGTTGCTAGGTATAGTTACAGCACTAAAGAAATAAAGAGCATTCTTATAAGGCATAGAAAAGTTATTTATAGTTAAGACGGACTATAAGAACCTAACGGGGTTCCTAATAATAAAGGAACTTAATTACAGATAAGTTAGATAGGCAGAGATGCTTATAGAATATTATTTTAAAATCTAGTATACTAAGGGAACTAAAAACATAAGAGCCGACGCACTTAGTAGGAAGGCAGAATTATAGAATAATAAAAAGCTGTTAGGCGCAGTGTTACGCAAAGATAAAGATGGATTAATTAGGTATAATTACCCTAAAGTTACAGCAACTAAAGAAGAAAGTTAGACCTATAAGATATTAGAGAGTGTATGGTTATAAAGGATCTAAGAAGCATAGGATAAGGATTTAGACTTAGAGCAGTATAAGCACTAAGAGGCTATATACGTACTAAAAGAAATTGCAGAAGAGTTTATACGAGAATTCTATAAGGGAATGACTTAAGGACATAACGGAGCTATAGGCCTAGTGTTAAGACTTTAAAAGGAATATATTATTTAAGGAATTTAGGAACTAGTAAGATAAGTTATAAAGAAGTGTCTAGATTGCTAAAGGAATAAACTAATAAGGTATAAGCTGTATAGAGGGCTATAGCCTATTAAAGTACTAGAAAGACTATAGGAGGTTATATTATAGGACTTTATTATAAAGTTACTAAAGTTAAGAGATCCTATTACTGGATAAGATTATAATATAATCTTAGTAATAGTGGACAAGTTAATTAAGTAGGGCTACTTCGTAGCATACATAGAAGAAATCTTAGCAGAGGATATAGCTAGAATCTATATTAAAGAAGTATTTGCAAGATATAGAGCACTAATAAAGATTATATTAGATAGAGATCTAAGATTTATAGTAGTATTTTAGGAAGTATTCTTAGCAGAATAAGGGGTTTAAGCAGCAACATTAATAGCATATTACCTATAAATAGACGGTTAAATGGAGAGATTAAACTAAACGTTAGAACAGTATCTAAGGCATTATATCAATTACACACAGAATAATTGGGTATTGTTACTACCAGTTATACAGTTTATATATAATGCAACACTATAAGAAGGGATAGGCATATTACCTTTTAAGGCAAATTATAGGTATAAGCTAAAAACGTCGCTGTCGCTATAATAAGTAAAAAAAATAAGTAGCATAGCTAAGCAAAGAATGGAGAACTTAATAAATTTTTATGCACATCTTAGAGAAACAGCCAAACTAGTATAAGAAAGAATGAAAAGGTACTATAATACTAAGAGATCTAAGGGACTAGATTTTAAGGAAGGAGATAAAGTATAGCTACTATACAAAAATTTCAAGAGTTAAAGACTAAGTAAGAAGTTAGACCACATTAAGTTAGGACCATTTATAGTTAAGACAAAAATCTTAGAAGTTATATATAGACTAGACTTACTAGAGAAAATAAAGATCTATTCTATATAGCACGTTGCAATACTAAAGCTAGCATATGGAAATGTTAAGCCACTAGTCTATAAAGCAGACATATATAGAGGTCAAGAGGAAGATAAATAGGAAGTTTTAAAAATTATTAGTTATAAGGATATTAATAATAAAACATAGTATAAAGTAAAGTGGATAGGCTATAAGGAGACTACCTAGGAGCTATTAAATAACTTAAAGAACGCTATAAGAAAGGTATAGGAGTATTAGAAGAAAATAGGTTAAGCAGCATTAATAAAGAAGGATTACTAAAGAATAAGTCACCTAAGGGGGACCTAAGAGGAGCACCTACTAAGGTATTTAGAGTTATTTCCCTCTCTGTTAGAGGAGAATCTGTTCTTTTATTGCCAAGTTCCTAAAGACCTTATTCTATAAGTTTTTACTCCTTAGAACGCACCTTCTCGCACACCTTTTTAAAATAAAGTAAATAAGTAGACGTAGCAATCTAAGCCTTAAGAGCCCTTTATTTAGTGTTGTAAGAACGCTTAAAATTATCCAGAGCTTAAGTCAGCTTACTATTAAGCTTTATAGCAGCAGATTAAACTTAGGACCCTAGCAGCAATTAATAAGGGTACTTAAAGGCTATTAAGAGTAATAGGACGCGCATACTTAGTGTTAGAAACTAAGCGAACGTCGCAGGACAATTAAATATTTACTTTAGTGCACTCTAAATAGGAGGAGGGCTGCTAAGATATAGGACTTGCTAACGCAACATAAACTAACCCCTTTTTCGCATAACAAGAACACAGAAATAGCATTATCTTACTAAGAGATAGTATCGCAGCAATAGTCTAAGTGCGGTATTGTGCTTGTAAAGAAGAAGGAGCCTTAGGTATAATAAGTAAGAATATTAACTAAATTAATTAAATAGATATTATACCTCTAATAGACAACTTAAAGATATTAGGAATCTTTAAGGACGAAAATAAAAAGGAGGGAGATAGTATTATAGACGCTTTAAGTATAATGCTATAACTACTTAGAGAAGAGTTAGAGAAAGCTAGTTAGTTAATAAGAGCACAGACCAGGATAGAACCCATAGAACTATATAATGAGGAATAGTAAATAAGTTATATAATATTATATATGGAGTACGTGGTATATAAAGGGAACGTACGTATAATATATATAAGGACGTACCTTATATATAAGGAGAGTTTCTTAGGAATATGGATGTGTATTTAAAGGACTATAGTCCCTACCTAGATAGTTCCTTTCCTTATAGTAAATCTTAGAATATAATTAGAGTTAATTTATTAGGCAACTACTCCACCAGTTGTTATTGTACTTGTTATATTATTAACTTCTTGTTTACCTACATACCTAACCCATTAGTGAGTTTACTGTGGTATTTCCTATAAGGCTTTGTTACAAATATAGTAATAAAGCTTTAGTATTAAGAGAGTTCTTAATTTTTGTAACGGGCGCTCCTAAAAGGTATATATTAGATAAGATAGATAAAGGTTTTACTAATATCCTACCAATGTCCTAGAAGAGACATAGTTAGATAGATAGGGGCAAATGGTTTTATTAGTGTCTTAGAAGGATTATAAAGGGAGCTAGTTCTCCTCTAGAGAAGAACTAGTAATTAGTCTCTAAATGGAAGAGGTTAGAAAGCATTTGTCCTTTAATATATAAAGCTTATTCTACCTTTAACTTACCTTCTACTTATCTATAACTCTTATTCTATACTATTAATTAAATAATTATATATTCTGGTTAGACTAGCCTTTTACAATTCTAATTACTTATAATCCTTTATAGAAGAAACATACGGCTATTAATTAACGATAATGGGCTGTACCTCCTTACCCCCTAAAATGACGCCTTTACTATAAGAGGCTGGCAGAGTCTCCCTAGAGGAGCGCATCCCCTCTACTTATAAAGGAGTAGATTAAAAAGCTATAGCTAGTCCATCTAAATTTCTAAAACCCTTAGGAACGATCACCGCTAGGGAGTTATTAGAGTGGTTGCTATATAAAACCTTATAAAAAATAAAGGAGTTGGAGATATAATTAAAATAAGTATATTAAAACTACTAAGAACAATTGTAAGGATAGTTAGGAGAAGTATAGATACCCTAGACACGAAGCGGACTTAAAGGGGCAACGCTATACTATGCTGTAATATTAGATAAACCTAAATTCCGCCTAAAGGAACCTAATAAGTATAATAGTAATAGTCTCTAGAACTATAATTATTTTATCTATTAATATAAAACTAAGTTTTAGCTAGATCTAAAATGTTACTTTAATAAGTATAATTAGACACTAATTGCTTCTACCTTCCTATATAGTACCGTTAAGAGTTTATAGATATGCTATAAGAAGAAACTTACTATACCCCTTAAATTTAGCGAACTTAAGTCCTAGTTAGTTAATTAGGTCCAAGACCCTACTGATTAAGGAATGGATTATAACTAGCAATATTATAATGCTAAACAGCAAGAAGACTAGAGTATAGTCTAGTTTATAAACTACTTAGAAGAGCTAGAAGATAATATACCCTACTTAGACCTATGGGATAACGCTATATAACTTTATTAGCTACTTACTAAGTTATAACCTAAGATTTAATAGGCTATATAGGAGAAGGGCGAAATTCCTACCTTTTAAAAAAAGCTTATCTCTAAAGCTACTTAGATTAAGAATGCTAAAAGAGACTATTTAGGTAAGTAAAAGGAATAAGACGCTAATAATAAAGAGCGTAGGACTAACCCTAGCTTTAATAATAGGGGAAGATTCTAACCTAACTACTCTATAGAAGGACAACGTAAGCAGGCTTTATAGCCCTAAAGCAATGCTAGTTAACCCTAGAATAATAATAAGCAAAAACCTAATCCAAATAAGTAGAATTAAAAAATACGCGTTTACTATAACTGCGGCAGGAAGGGCCATATTTAGCGCTTCTATTGGCAGAAAAAGCAAAAATTAGAATTGGGAAAAGAGAGAGCCTAGTAGACCTTTACTCCCTTATACTAGGCTAGTAAAAGAAGGAGGGAGTAAGCTACCGCATAGTTATTCCTATCTCTATTTAAGTTAATAATAAATAGGTAATATAAGACTGCCTTATAGACAGCGGCGTAACTATAGAGTTTATTTCTTAATTATTAGTAAAAGAATTAAATTTGGACCTTAGTAGTTTGTAGGTGCGTACTATTTAAAGCATTAAAGGCTATTAGATTCTATGCTATAGGGAATAAACTTTTTCCATGGCTAGCTAAGACTGTAATAGTCTATAGAATATGTAGGAGATGCGCTTCTACGCCGTAAAAATTAAGGGGTATAACCTTATTTTAGGATACCTATAGCTTTAATCAGTTAATCCGGACATTAATTGGCCTTTAGCCTTATATTAATACTAAAAGTCTTCACCATATATTATAGTTAAAGATTAAAAGACTTTCTTAAACTATATATAAGAAGAAGGGTGGGCATATACTATATATGCCACTCTTAATACCAAGAATGGGGATATAGGGTATTTATTTTTGGAGATCTAGCTATATATAGTTAAGGAACTAAAGATTCTATAGAAATATACGGACTTAAAGGATATTTCTAATAAAGAGGCTACACAAACCTTACCTAATCCTATATTAGTTAAGTATAAGATAAATATAGGGGATAAGTAACCTCCTTTTAGACCACTATATAACCTATTAGAAAACGAGCTTGTAGTATTACGTTAATATATAGTAGACAATCTTTAAAAAGGATGGATTTGGCCTTCTATAAGCCTGGTAGGGGCACTAATTATATTTATACCTAAGAAGGATAGGACCCTACGTCTCTATATTAACTATTAGGCGCTTGATAGGATTACTATAAAGAATTACTACCTACTACCCTTAATAGAGGAGCTTATTAACAGACTATTAGGCGTAAAGATATTTATATAATTAGATCTAAAAGATATATACTATTAAATCCGGATTAAAGCCGGTAATAAGTAGAAAACGGCGTTTTAAATATAGTATAGCCACTTTAAGTACCTAGTAATGCTATTTAGGCTTACTAACGCACCAGTAATATTTTATGCCTATATTAATAAGGTATTATTAGGCCTGTTAGATATAATATATATAGTTTACCTTAATAACACCATAGTCTACTCTAATAACTATAAAGTATATACGCACTATATGCGAATAGTATTAGGAAAACTATGGGAATATAAGCTCTATATAAACCTAAAAAAATACACATTTTATACTACTAACATTAATTTTCTAGGTTTTATTATTAGCGTTAATAGAGTATTAATAGAGAAAAGCTAAGTGGATGCTATTAGGAAATAGCTCTACCCTATAATATTTAGAGAAGTATAGGTTTTCTTAGGTATGGCGAACTTCTACTAAACGTTTATTATTTACTATACGTGAGTAATATTCCTAATTACTAATCTACTAAAGGGATCTAAAAACAGTAAGAAGCTAGAACCCTTTATATTTAGGGAAGCTGCTAAGCAGGCTATAGACTGGTTAAAAGATTTATTTATATTAGCACTAATCCTAATACACTTCTGCTAGGAGCTATATATATATACCTTAAAATAGATATATCTAGCTTTACCTTAGGGGCAATTTTATCTTAATTAAAAGACAAAGAATAGTATCCTATGGCGTTTTAGTTAAGGAAAATAACCCCTATAGAACAGCGTTATATAATATATAACTAGGAGCTACTTATAATAGTTATAGCAATAAAGCACTAGCGATATTATTATATAGGAAGTAATTATCCCATTAAAGTCCTTATAGACTATAATAACCTATAATACTTTATAACTATAAAGGTGTTAAGCAGTTAATAAGCCAGATAGGTAGAGGCACTATTATAGTATAACTTTAAAATTATATACCACCTAGGAAAGATAAATCCTATTAATAGGTTGTTAAGATATATAGATTATAAAACTAGGAGAATCTAGGATAGTATAAGGGAAATAATTCCTATATTATAAAATTTGCTTTAAAAAAAAGAAGAATCTTTTCCTAAAACTATAGAATTTTATAATAGAGTAGAGGTCCTAGCAATATAGCTATAAAGCGCTATAATAATAGAGCCGTAGGATATAGTTATGGACTAGGTTATAGACTAAGCAGATATTATAAAGTTAGCGTACCCTAAAATTAGCAAGAATTCTATAGGATATACTAGAGGTGTTATAGCACCTTTAACTTAATGGCGCATTAGCTATAAGTTTCTAGATTTAGAGGGGATAGGTAAGATGCCTATCTATAGCGTAGTATACTACACAATAGTAGGAGAATCTACTGGTACTAATAGTTTAAAACGTCTTATGCTATACCTATTATTATTCATTGCTTAACGTCCGATTCGGATCCCTATTAGGCCCACGCGGACTACTCCTTATATACATATAGGGAGAAAACTCTTTTAAGAAAACCCCGTGATCCGTCTCCCTGCCTTTTAGGACTCGCCTATAAGGCGCCTATAAGTCACCTATAGTGCTCTACTATCTTACTTTTTAACCTCTTTGGGAACTACTACTGCCGTAACAAGCCTATAGACGCGCTAGTATTGTAAACTTTGCTTTACTACTATAGAGTTATTAGGGGGCACCTATTGCTCGCCCCTTTGCCTTCTATTACTATTTCCTTTGCAACCTAAAACTAGTCTAGCACATTTTGGCTAATAAGCCACTAGGTAACCGCCTTAAGACCTTTTTATATTAAGAGTAGTGTGTTATAGTTCTCTATGCCAGCTACTAAGAGCATAGCTTCTTAGTTAGTGTATAGGGGGCATAACAGTATTATATATTTTGGTGTCTGTCTTGGCCAGCCATATTTATATCTTAGGCTGCTTACTAGGACACCTACCCAGTAGAGCCAATCTTTTAGTCCTATTATCCCTGTTTTTAAGAGTGTTGCTATTATATTTTCTGCCTTTATTAGGCCTTCTTAGAGCTCTTAAGTATTTACCCCCTATAGCATTAACCATGCCATGGCTTGGGTTTCTTTTGTCTAAGTCAGCCTTTATACCTTTAACTCCTATACGCCTCTCTAGCATTAGTCCAACCAGTATTATATTATAGAAGATGGTTTCCTAGCGTTCTTTTATGCTCTACTTTAGCTCCTTTCTCTCTCTTACTGTCGTCCTTACTAGCCTCTTATATATCTCCCTTCCTCCTCTATATGGGCCTAGGCCCTAAAGCAGCACCATTCTTCTTCTACTTTCTTTACCTATTTCTCCAATATCTCTTCCCTATTTTGGGGTTGTTGGTTTATTCTCCTATAAGGCGCCCTAGGGTCCCTCTATAGTTTATTTAAGCATGTCTTAATATACTTTATGACACTAGAGTTATATTTACTTTGCGCCCTTTATATTGCAGTGGCTTTAATATATAGTTATAGGGGGGGAATATTGGCTTCCTTCTTAAGCAGTGCTATAGCCATTCGCTTATACCCGCCTATTATACTCCAGAGGTAGGCTGTTTAGACCTTTTAGAGTGGTTTAAGGAGTAATTTAGGGGGGCCCTTTTTAGTTTCTCTAATGGCCCAAATACTAGATCTATATGTTATAGTTAGCCAGATAACTGCTGTATATAGTAGGCGTGACCTCTAGAAGCATGGACCCTATATGGAATTAATAATCCTAGATAATACAATGTACTATACTTGGCCCTTATAGGCCACTTATACCGTATATACGCTCCACCAGAGCTTGCTGTCTACCTATACTCCTAATACCCTTAGGCCTTAAACTAGTTGACCCCTAAAGCCTTAGATATGGATTATATGCTAGAGATTTATAGATTGGTTGCGTTTTCTTATAAAATGGATTAGCTGGTATTTCTCTGGTAAGAATTGGACTCTATATTATCTTGCCCATTCTATATAGGTGTTATAGGCTTTCTCTAGTGTTCTGCAGTTCTCTGCGGCTGTTGGCCCATATATAATTAGGTTTGTATTGTTAATAAAGCCTATCCCCTAGGTCGCCACTTCCTTAAAGGTGTTAAGTAAGTTGCTTATAAAGAAAAGGAAGAGTATAGGCGAAAGAGGTAATCCTTATGGTATACCTGTTACAACTGCGATGGGGGGGCTCTAGTATCCGCTAAAGACCAGTAATATCTCTTTCTGGCCTATAAACCCTTAAACAAATTGTATAATCTATTCTAGGAAGCCCTTTACCCTAAGGATGTATAGGAGGCGCTCATGGGGTACATTATTGTAGGCGCCACTAATGTCTAGGCTAAGCATTAATACTACGAAGTCCTTGCGCATAGCCCATGCAGTTTTAATGGTAGCAGCGAGTAGTATAAGTGCTGATAGTGTTGAGCGATTCTTTCTTGCCCCCAATCTTATGCTATACCTAGGGTTTATAATAGCAGCGGGTAAAATGGAAATAAGTAATCTATATAAAACCTTTCCAAATATTCTTCTTTAAGTATAATAAAAAAACGCCTTTGTTTCTAGGGAGAGGTAAAAGGATATAGTAGAAACTAACTTAGCCGGAGTTATTAAGAAGCTATAGTAGTAAGACTAAAAGGGTCTATTGCGCTTTAAGGGTGCTATATATATTCTAAAGGACTAAACGGTTTAAGATAAAATTCTAAAGGTTTTTTATAATAACCCTCTTAGGGGTTACTATGGTGCTAATAGGACCTTTAAGGCTGTTTAAAGAAAATACTTTTAGGATAGAATATCTAAAGAAGTTAAGGACTATATATTAAGATATAATACGTGCTAAAGGGTATAGATATCTAGGCATTACCTATATAGCGAGTTATTAGTGCTTTTTATTCTATAGGGACCTATATCAGAATTAATAATAGATTTTATAATAGGCTTACCCCCTACTAAAATAAGAACTAAAAAGGTTGCTAACATTATCTTAGTAATCGTTAACAGATATACAAAGTTTTTAGGGTACTTTGCTATTATAATAATAATTACAGCAGCAAAACTAGTAGACCTGTTTTTAGAGTGGTGGCTCTTATTTAGCACGTTAAGGGGAATTATATCCAATAGAGGTACTATATTTAATAGCGTATTTTAGTCTTTATTCTATCTCTTATTAAAAATATAGTATAAGATAAGCACTACTTTCTATCTATAAATAGATAGGCTAATAGAGCGTTTAAATACGTTATTAAAACACTACCTCCGCTGCTATATTAATTATTAACAGGATAATTAGATATTATAGTTGGCTTTAGTATAATACGTGTATAATAATAATTATTTATTGCTTAACATCCGATACGGATCCCTATTGGGCCCACGCGGACTACTCATTTATATATAGGGAGAAAACTCTGCTTAAGAAAACCCCATAATCCATCTCCCTGCCTTTTAGGGCTTGCCTATTTAGCGCCTATAAGTTGCCTGTAGTGCTCTTCTACCTTACTTTTTAACATTTTTAGGAACCACTGCTGCCGTAACAAGCCTATAGACGTGCTAGTATTATAAACTTTACTCTACTACTATAGAGTCATTAAGGGGCGCCTATTACCCGCCCCTTTGCCTTCTATTACTATTTCCTTTATAACCCAAAACTGGTCTAGTACACTTTGGCTAATAAGCCACTAGGTAACCGCCTTAAGACCTTTTTATATTAAGAGTAGTATATTATAGTTCTCTGTGCCAGCTATTAAGAGCATTGCTTCTTGGTTGGTATATAAGGGGCATAACAGTATTACATATTTTGGTGTCTGTCTTGGCCAGCTATATTTATATCTTAGGCTACCTACTAGGACACCTACCTAGTAGAGCTAATCTTTTAGTCCTATTATTCCTATTCTTAATAGTGTTGTAATTATATTTTCTACCTTTATTAGGCCTTCTTGGAGCCCTTAAGTATTTACCCCCTATGGCGTTAACCATGCTACGGCTTAGGTTCCTTTTGTCTAAGTTAGCCTCTATACCTTTAACTCCTATATATCTCTCTAGCGTTGGTCTAACCAGTATTATATTGCGGTAGATAGTTTCCTAGTATTCTTTTATGCTCTACTTTAGCTCCTTTCTCTCTCTTACTATTGTCTTTACTAGCCTCTTGCGCGTCTCCCTTCCTCCTCTATATAGGCCTAGGCCCTAATATAGCACCATTCTTCTTTTACTTTTTTTACCTATTTCTCTAATATATCTTCCCTACTTTAGGGTTATTAGTTTATTCTCCTATAGGGCACCCTAGGATCTCTCTATAGTTTATTTAGGCGTATCTTGATATACTTTATAACATTAGAGTTACGTTTATTTTGCGCCCTTTGTATTATAGCGGCTTTAATATATAGTTATAGGGGGGGAATATTGGCTTCCTTCTTAAGCAGTACTGTGGCTGTTCGCTTATACCTGCCTGTTATACTCTAGAGGTAGGCTGTTTGGACCTTTTAGAGTGGTTTAAGGAGTAATTTAGGGGGGCCTTTTTTAGTTTTTCTAATGGCCTAAATACTAGATCTATACATCATAATTGGCCAGACAACTGCTGTGTATAGTAGGCGTAACCTCTGGAAGCATGGGCCCTATATAGAATTAATAATCCTGGATAGTGCAATATACTATACTTAGCCCTTATAGGCCGCTTGTGCCATATATATGCTCCACTAGAGCTTGCTGTCTACCTATACTTCTAATACCCTTAGGCCCTAAACTGGTTAACCCCTAAAGCCTTAGATGTGGATTATATGCTAGAGATCTATAAATTAGTTGCATTTTCTTATAAAATAGATTAGCTGGTATTTCTCTGGTAAGAATTGGACTCTATGTTATCTTGCCTATTCTATATAGGTGTTATAGGCTTTCTCTAGTGTTCTATAGTTCTCTGCGGCTGTTGGCCTATATATAATTAGGTTTGTATTATTAACAAAGCCTATCCCCTAGGTTGCCCCTTTCTTAAAGGAGTTAAATAGGTTACTTATAAAGAAAAGAAAGAGTATAGGCGAGAGGGGTAATTCTTATGGTATTCCTGTTGTAACTGCAATAGGGGGGCTCTGGTATTTGCTAAAGACTAGTAATGTTTCTTTCTGGCCTATAAACCCTTAGATAAACTGTATAATCTATTCTAGGAAGCCCTTTACCCTAAGGATATATAGGAGGCGCTTATAAGGTATATTGTTATAGGCACTACTTATATCTAAGCTAAGCATTAACACAACGAAGTCCCTTTGCATTGCCTATGCAGACTTAATGGTGGTAGTGAGTAGCGTTAGTACTAATAGTGTTAAGCGGTTCTTTCTTGCCCCTATTTGGCTTTATGGTAGTAGGGCGTGTTCCTTAGCTATATCTGCTATATAGTCCGCTATTACCCTTTTTAAGATCTTGCTAAGGGTGTTTTTTAAGGCAATAGGGCGGTGGCTTCCTAGGGTTAAGTAATCTACTTTACCTTCTTTTTAAAGAATAACTGTTGTTATAGCTCTGCCAAGTTATGGGTAGTAGCCTATAGTAAAGTATGCTCTGGCTACGTCTGTAAGCTAAGGTGCTATAAGTAGTCTATAGGTCTTTAAAGTCTTATTTAAAATCCCATTTGGTTCTAGAGCTATATTGTTTAAAAGGCGGCTAATAGTTTTAGCTATTTCCTTTATTGTTATATCGCTGTTAACCTATAGGCAAGTTACTAGTGTTTTACCTGTAATATTATTAAGGTCAACTAGAGCTGGTTAGGGGAAGAACCTTTCTATAAGGATCTTTACCTTCTTATTATTATTATTAGTGGCCTATAATTCCCCTGCTCTTTATAGGGGCGGTAGGTATAGGTCTTCTACTAGGCGCCCTACCTTTTTCTTTACCTATTTTGTTATGGCCTAGAGGCCCTTATTATAGGGGAGGCTTAGGTTAGAAGTATGCTTATTTATAAACCATCTCTAGTTATTCCTTACTTCTTTTTTTAGGGTATTCTTTAACTAGTTTCTTATATCTTTATATCATCTCTTATCTTTAGGATTATGGCTACTTATATATTTCCTTCTTGCTTATTATTAGCTAGTAATAAGAACCGCGCATTATACGGACTATACGTGTTGTGTATAGGGGCCTAGTTATAAGACTAGGCAGTGCTCTTCTAGTCTATTTTTAATTGCTGCCTAGATCCTTTCTAGTCTTTAGTTAATTTTCTTAGGGGTGGCTAATAAGCCTCACTTGTTTGGTATTAGGTGGATTTCTTCTAGGGTTTAAAGTTATTGTTTAACTGTATTAAGGAAACTGTCTGTCTTAAGCTTCCTTATTACGTATCTTTTACTATTTAGTTACGCCTTAATATCCAGATCTAGCTGTATTTGGATAGGGATATAGTCTAAGGCAAGTGCCTATTCTTCTTTAGAGTTGCACCTTTTAAGTCTTTAGTATAGGCCTTTATCTATAAATATAAGGTTAATTATACTTTTAGCGGTGCCTTATTGCCATATAATTGCTCCTAGGGGGGTGGCTAGTTTAAGGCCCTAGATGTCTATAGCTCTTAGTAAGCACTTTGCCTATTATTTAGCAGTGATATAGATACCCCCCCACTATAGGTGGTGGAGGTTTATATCTCCTAATAGGATAAACTCTGTGCCTTTAGTTTCCAGTAGGCTTATTACTAATATAATATTCTCTGTTTATGGGACCCCTTTAACCCTAGGGTTATATATATTAATAATTTATACTAGTCCCCTATATGTCTAGATTATTATAACTGTAATATTTAGGTTAACTGCCTGCTATAACTATAAGGACAGGCTAATAGCCTTGCTAATTATAAAGTATACGCGTGTGGTTGCTTTTGGTTTATATAGGAGCTAGAATCCTTAGGGGCAGTATGTTAATTGTGTGTAGTTATTATAATATGGCTTTTATATAGTAAGGATATAGTATTTCTCTAGGTCTAGACTGTTTGATAGGGGCCTTATAAGACAGTGTTTTGTATTACTGCAGTTATACTATATAATGGATAGGTGGCGGACCCCTAGTAAGGGTCCTTTATTTCTCCTTTATTCCTCGCTTTTTCTAATTCCACTTTCTCTAGGATTTTCAGAACTTTTATCTCTTATATTTGTACCCTAGTCGCTACTTATTTTATATAGAGCTTTCCATTCCCGTGTCTTGTGTTCCTACTAGTGCTTCTATATTTAAATCTGTTATTATCTCTAGTTCTTCCCCTAATCTTACTAGTCAGCTATATGCCCTTTATGGGTTAGCTATAAATGTTATATTTACCACGTTAAGTCTAATTTTTAATTGTCTTGGTCTTAAGCTTACTATAGCTGTCTATAGGGGTCTTCCTATAGGGCGTCCTCTCCCTTATGTCCCCTATAACCCTTATATCCCTATTTAGTCTGGAGATATTACGCGGCGTCACTTCTAGCCTGTTAAGGCTTAAGATAGCTAGCCTAGCCCCCTAGTGTTAAAGGTAGGAAACGCTAGAAAGGCACCTGTATCCCCTTAGCTTATTGCCTATTGTTTCCATTTATATAACCTAACATGCAGTTATTCCCGCAGCTGTTAAGCCCTTGCCTTTTGTCTCCTATATTTAATGCAGTCTTCTCTCTTCTATGCCTTATATGTGCTTCAGTGGCAGTTTACATATTTTATTTAGTCTTAATTTAAGCAGTGTCTTATATTATAGGGGCCTGCGCAGTAGCCGCAGCACACCTATGCTGTATATATGGATTAGGTGTGTCCCTATTGTGCGCAGCAATAGTATTGTTTTAGGCGTAGTCTGTGGTTATAGAGCCTTATGTTATATATAAGGCCATTTATAATTATTCCTTTTTGGATAAGGAGTTTTTGCATTTCTAGCGTATATATACTGATGATAAAGGAGCTATATATTTGTCTAGCATCTCCCTAGCAAGTCTCTAGCAACCCTTATATCCTCTTATTATTCTTATTATATACTTAGTTTATATTTTCCTATTAAAGCCATTGGATTTGGGTGATCCTAAAACCTAATATAAGGCGTTCTATTTGTTTTACTATCTCCTATATAGTTGCTGTGTTATCTACCTAGCGTCCCTTTTCTACCCTAAGGCTTAAGGGGACCGCTAGGACTTTAACTGGGTAATCTTCACGGAGCACTTTTATGCTAATACGTTCTCCTAGCCTGTCCCCTACCCTTATAGCTCGTTCCTTTACCTATTAGTCCTTTAAAGTAACTCTAATGTCTCTACTCCTAAGGTGTTAGACTATAATAACGTTATGGACCTCTTTACGAATCTCTATAAGGACTTCTATTTCTAATTGTCCCCTAAGCCCCTCTACTTCTTCTATATTTGGTTATATTATAATTATATACCTAGTTGTTATCTTAAGGGGGGTGGGTTCCCTATGCTATAGAAGCGTAGTTACAGCGGCCTAGGTACAATTCGCTGGTAAAGGGAGGTTATATTTATTTTTAATTTTGCTTAGCTGTTAGAGGATTTAATTAAGGGTTTGCTGGAAAGGCGCCTAAGGTTTAGAGGCCGTTCGGTTACAACTTCATATTCAATATGGAGGCTCCATATTTAACCAATATAGAGCTCAAATCTGAATATAAGGCTGTCGTTCGGTAAATCTGACGACTTTTAAATATGGAGCTCCTCTATATCGGTAAGCGCGTCAAATTTGCAAGCTATACTGTATACGGTAGTTAAAATGAGGTTCTTGGCACTGTTTTAATATGCTGCCCCAGCGTGGTTTAAAATCAGCCAATTAGAGGAAATAAAATTATCGGCATTTACCAGGATTTTATTTTTTAGCCAATAAAATAAAATTTAATTTCCGAGAGCCCTTTTTATTAGTGACCCTACCAAGGCATAAGCATAGCAAGGAAGACGCATGCGGGCCTGTACAATTGGATTGTCTATTAATAAGGATCTAAAGCTGGAGAAAGGAAAGGAGAAGGAGGGTAGCGCCGCTTAACGTTTTATATAATCCTCTAGTTACGTAACTGCAACTATATCCGCCATAATCCACCGTTTTCCACCAGCGCCGTAACACTTTTATTTACTTAAGATTCTACTCCGTAACTAATTCTTAGAGCACTCTACCTTCTTAATATTTTCTACCCCAAGCTGCATCCTCTCCCAAGATATCGTACGACGTGCTCCTAAGAAAACTCTCTTTGGTTCATCACTTATTACTGGTATTAATAGAATATTAATCGCCATTAATAAAAGCCTTGGCCATTGTTGCTATTGTTAATCCTAGCACCACTAATTAAGAGCTGATATCCCCGAAATCGGATATAGTGGCTTAGCGATATAGTTCTCATATTTATTCTGGCTTTGTGGCCGAGTAAAAAGGTAAAGGTCCTTAAGAATCTTATTAAGATAGTCTGTATTCTCTTTTAGCTTCGGAATCTTATTGTACAATATAGTAGTATTTAGGGTAGAAGGATTATCTCCTCTATACTTTATCTCCTAGAGAGCCTTAACCCTATTAAGTGTGGGCTTCTACACTTCTTTTCCTAGTTTAACTTAATATACTTCGTACAACGACTTAGGTGAAGAATAATTGCAGCAGCGTATAAGGGGGAATTGTCCGACTTAAGGTAATACTTGTTAAATACTTGCTAGTCTGCGTGGATATGCTTACAGAAATCCTTATTAGCTTTATAGTATTCCTATTATAAGATTAATAAATTCCTAAAATAAGGGGAATAAGAGTTATATAAGGCTATTTTTAAAGTGTTAAATAAGAGCATCTATTAAAGTTAGTACACCGTTAATTGTTGCTTAATGTCCTTGCATTTTAAGGGTAACTTTATAAAACATTTAGAGAAACTTATATATCGTATAAAGCGTATCCTAGTCTGAGTTAGTTAACTTATCCTCTTTAAGGGTGTCCTAATAATTCCTCCAGTACTTATAAATCGCCCCATCCTTCTAGAGCGCAATATTAAGTATATAGAACCAGCTATTCCATCTCGTATAATTATTAAGAGGAATTCTTCTTCTAGTAAAAGCCTTAATATCTTTTATACAACCTACAGAACTTTGTGTATGGATGATAATGTTGTAAAGCTTGCCAAGGACACCTATATAACGAAACGTATCCCTTTAAATAGCTAGCTGTACTTCGCTGATTTTATCTCCGCTTTTATCCTCTACTTCGTATAACTAGATTTACTTAATACTAATAACATCCTTAAAGAGGAAAGCCTATACAGCAAGGTTAATAATATGGCCATTATAGCAGATACGTTAATAAATAGGATTCCAGTTAATCTTCTCCTTTTTCTTTAGGTAGGCACCTACTATATAACAGAGAGTATTATTTATAAAAGTATTATTACAAATAATTACACTAATCTGTTATATAACTCTAAAGTCCTATAGGACAGGAAGAAGAACTCTAAATTAATCCTCACCGCTATGAGAATATACCGTATAAAGAGCAAGAAGTGCCCTTAAAAGCTTCTGCTTATTCTACTAAGTAAAGTACGCGCAGACTGCGAGAAGAAGATGCTTATTTGGAGACGTCCAGATATTAAGCGAGATATAGATACTTAATATTGCTGCCTAAAGCTTATCTTGTATAATATCCTTTTAGGAGAGCTAGGAGGTATTAATTAGTTTACTAACTTCAGAATAAGCTGTTGTAATAATATCGTCCGCCTAAGGATTAAGAATATAATAAAGTATATGGAACTCTGGCCACTTAACCATTCGGAATAGAAGACATTATATAACAATTAATGAAATAAGAGCCTTGTAAACTAGCTCCTTATTAAGGACTTTGCGGAGTATAATCTGGTTAATTTCTTCTCCTTAATTAGTAGCTGAGAGCCTCTTATATAACTCTTTAAGCCGCGTCTTTACTATCGTACGAATGCCTAGGCCGTTAACTAGATAATTAATTTAATGCTTGCTTTTAAGGTAATTTCAAAGGTTTGTTATAGATTTTCCGCCATACGGTAGATCTATACAGTATTTACAGTAATAGATCTTATTCTTCTTGTATCTTTCTAGTTTATGGTCGTATGGCAGCCGAGTATACTTGTAGAGAGAGATGTTTAATAGCCCGCGTACACTAGCTTCTGGTCCTTCAACCTCAGTAGATTTAAGAGTAGATAAGAAAATAGATGACTCTGCTTTAGAAGCTATTATACCATATAATAAAAGATAAAATTAGAATAGTGGTTAATGGAATTCTTAATATTAGATAGGTAGAGCGGGGTATGCTAAGAGATTTTATTTTTTCAGCTAATTAATAAAAATAATAACAAATACGAAAATAAAATTATTTATTGATCTTATCAGATAAGATTTTATTTTAAACCGCACTGTGCTGCCCTTGAGCCTCCGTTCCATATTCCATATTAATCTGAGCTCTCATATACGCGCCAAAGTAACGACTTCTTGTGATATGGCGACTCCACATACCCTAACCGCGATACTGCTGTCGCATTTGCAAGCTTTATCTAATGTTATTATCTTGACCTTTATAATCGCGATGAGCTTGTTTCCGGGGGGCGTCCGTACTTAGTATACTGATATATGGCGAGGAACAAGGTGGACGTCTTAGTTGCTCTACGGCTATAAGTAACGACTTGTAAATCTAACTCGTATAAAGCCTAAGGTGTTTAAGAAGCTTCTCGATTGGTTACAACTATATAGCGACTTAAAGGACACGAAGCTTCTATTAGCGGCTAAGAAGCTATTAATATTCCTAATAATATTCAGCAATAATTCGTTATATAGATTACTGAGTAAAGTAACTTAATACTTATCTACAACGATCCACTAGTGAGTATTTACCTACTAGCTAAACTTCTAGTATTAATTTGCTGCCTTATAGAGCTGTATATAAAGTCCTTCCTAGCCTTCTAAAATTATATAAGGAAGTTGTTCGGCTTCCTAAGAACTTTACTCTAAAAGAGATTACTAATAACCCCAAACGATATCCTTTCTTTGCCGATTGTATTAGAGCTCTTAACGGTACTTATTTACCAATTTCTGTACCTAGCGGGTATATGAGGCAAGCTCCATAGCGTAGAAGGAAGGGAGGATTATTACAGAACATTCTTATAGTTGTTAATTTCTAGATAAACTTCCTCTATATTTTAGCTGGTTAGGAGGGCTCTGCTTATAACTCTAGAGTCCTTAATTTAGCAAGAGTTAAAGGATTTAAAGCCTTACCTAGTAGATACTACGTTGTAGATGTCGGGTACTTTAATACGCCTATAACCCTAACTCCTTACCGTGGTGTACAATATCATCTTTATAAGCAATCGCAGGCAAATATACGGCCACAGAACGCGAAGGAGCCCTATAATCTTTAGCACACGGTACTAAGGAACATGGTAGAGCGTACTATAGGAGTTTTTAAGCATCGTTTCCGGTACTTTAAGGCTGGTAGGCGTAGTCTCCCTTTAAGTACGCAGGTGGATGTAGTGTACGCTTTAGCTGCGGTTTATAACTTTATTAATATAAATAAACCGGATGATTTAGATAATGATCTAGAGGTGGAGGATAAGGTTATAGATAAAGAAAACATAGAGCTCGTAGAGGTAGAAAGTGATATAGTTATAAATTAAAGACGCGATGAGATTGCGAAGCTTATATAGGAGAGTTACTGCCAGGCAATTGGCAGGCCGATTGCTTAAGAATATACAGTAGATTTGGGTGTATTTATAATAGAAATCTATGTAGTTTCCCTTATTATATTGCCCACTAATTGCCTATATATAACGGCTCTAAAGAGCAACTTGGATTTCACCTAAAATCTTACCTAAAGCTTGCTCTCCTACACCTCCTCCTTCCTACTAGCCAAAATATCGTTAATTAAGCTTTGCCGAAGCTCTGTAACTCTAGCTATTATAAGAAATAATCTAGCAATAGACTCCGTTTTAAAAGCTTATAAAACAGCTAACTGCTCTACAGGATCTAGGTCACTAAACTTATAGATAAACTCTACGGAGGCCTTCTCTTAAGGAGACTTCTAGGTAATTAACTCTCTTATAGCCCTTATCTCTCTCGTTACCTTCTCTACCGTCTCCTCTAGTGCCTCTGCAACTCGCCGTCTTCCTCGCTGGCGCTTTACACTAGATTTGGTAGCTCTAGTAGCTTGCTTAATAGCCCGCTTCCATATAGCTAGTAAAGAAGGTTAACTTAATATTAAGGAAGATCTAGAAGGACTAGGGCGTTTAGCTAAAGGTAAGCTTAATTAACTGCCTTTAATAGAGCTTTAAGCTAACTCTAACTTAGAGGCCTTATCTACTTCCTTCTTGGTCTCCTTAGTCTCCTTAGTCTCCTTAGTCTCCTCCTTATCTTCCTTATCTACTAAACCTAACGCCTATAAGGCCGCCACTGAGAGAAGTTTAGGGTCTATAGAGCTTTTAATTGCTTTGTTAATTAACCTTATATAACCGCCTGTTGCTAGGACTCCGTTAAATAGCTCCTGTATTAGATCTAGGAAGGCAGGCGGCGTATTACAAAACTTCTTAGCGGCAGGATTGGCTTTAAAGTAGGCCTCTATAACTTCCTTACTGGCAACGGGTACGCCTTTGTCTTTATCCCACCCCCAGCTAAAGAGGCTATAGAGCTCCTTCCACAGCTTCTAGTCCTTCTTATGGTTATTATGCTGTGAGGGGATCTTATAGACAGGGGGCTATAAGGACACGATTAGAACAGGATAGATTGGTAAAAGAGACAAATCCTTAAGGAGGTGAGGCCTTAGGGATTGTGGAGACTATATACTACGGGCACGTGCCTCCGGCACGTAACCGGCGACCATCCAAGGGGCGTCCGAAGGTTGTCCTAAGGGCAGCCCAAGGTAACCGCAATAATATCCCTTACATTGCCCCCCCCCTTCTTGCGGTTGGCCCCCGATCGCCATTACCTTGCGGTAGGGAGATTATAAGGGTTCGTCCCAGAAGGGATTCGGGGAGATGTCGGAGAGATATTAGTATACCGCTATATATTATCTATCTATCTAACCCCTGCTTTGAACTCCTGAAAAACCTTAATAAGGAAAAAACACAACTGGAGAAAAGACGCGAGGATTGCTAGAAGACCCATTAGGAGCCTACCAGAAGCATACCAGTAACTACCTGGGCTGACACGGGGATTTTTATGCAACTCTACTTCCAAGCCTTTATGCCGGTCTGCAATTAATTACAAGTATCATAGGCAATTTAGTGTTCTAGTATAGTTCCGTAGAACCTTTTGGTATGGGATTTAATATATAAAGCCTTGGCTTGCCGTCGTCTTTAACTAGTAAAATATTAATCTATAATCCTTTCTCATTCTTATAGTCCTATGCTATATTTTAGCGTAGCTCTACTGCCTAGCAAACAGGAGGGACACTTTACAATAGCGCCTCTAGCTATTATGCGGTTGTTAGAAACATCTATAACGTTATTCTTTAATACCGTAGTATCGTTTAGGTATAGTTTAACCTATATACGTCTGTAATTAACGTCTTAATTGCCTTCCCCAGCCGCGTAATCAGTTTTTATAAGGAAGTAATGGCCGAATGGCATATACGCGTGTTTCCTTCCTTCTAAATTACGCTATTATAACGGAGTTATATCGGCAAGGTTACAGCTATTCACCAAAAGGGTATTGGAAGGTAAAGTATAGAGATATCTTGCTTACTAAGCTGCTCCTTTTCCTTAATACCTTACTTCCCATCATCAACCTTCGTCCAATTTTGGACGTATCTTTAATATATCATTAAGATTTTCTTCTTTTCCATTATCAATTCAATATGCCTCTTTATTCTCCTGCTAACTGCTCTTCTAAGCTAATTCTATAGCGTATTCTGGCCCTGCCGCTGTATATAAAACCCTAATCTCCGCTAACCCGCAATTAGTGCTAGTTTTACCTGAATGACTTTGCGTGCACGTCCTCAAAAGACCAGAAATCTAATAAGAAGATTCTGGATGCTTATAATAAGACCCACTATATAAGGTCTAACACCTTTAGTCCTTATAATTAATGCATGCGTACTAAGAGCGGCAGTTATATTAAGGTAAGATTTTCTATCCTTAATAGGTTTCCATTGCTAACTTTAAGCTTCAATATAGCCTAGGCCTAAGTAGCGATGATCCTTTAATATCCTTAACTACTACATCGCCCGGGCTCTCTCTCATTCCAGCGCTAATGCTGAACGTCTGGGTCGAATTTAAGACTATGCCACAGCCATCTATACCGCCTATAATTCCCAGCAAGCCAGCCAGTAACGCCTGATAAGAGAGCAAGGTTAGTATACTAAGGATAGGGTAAAGAATGGGGGTAATAAGAAGAAGGTTGCTATTTACTATAAGAAAGAGTTTGCGCATGCGCGTCAAGTTTCAAAAGAGCACAATATAATACGGTATTAGGTAGGTTACCCTTTAGGTACCTAGCAGATAGGTAACTAATAGTTGCCATAGCAAGGTCTCGGTGGTTCCGGACTATATTAGCCAGCCAACATCTCTATTCATTCTAGGCTTAAGCATGTCTTTATTAACTATAAGCTGACGCCTCAAGAGCTTTATTAGTATTGGTTTGGACCTAATATTAGTGTTAAGCGTTCAAGAATCTCTGCTCCATCTACACCTTATCGTCCTACCCCTATTTTTATGCCTACTTATACACCTATAAAGGGATCTCATTCCCATCAGCCATCCCTTAGAGGGCCGATAGATACTGATCCTGCTCCTAAGGATAAGGCATAGTAGCTTTTAATTTAGGCATTTAGGATTATTCTTATATATAGTAGCAATCGAGGATCTCGACTGGTACTCAGAAAGGCCTCGTAAGGTATTCAGAAAGGCATAGGAACACTATTCCTAATATAGACTAATAAATAGGAATGCGATTCTAGCAAAATACCCTATCAATTCTATGCTATATATGTAAAAAGGCTGAGGACCTATCCTGCCTTAGGCTATAGCCCTAATTAATCCTTATAGTTTCCGGAGCCTATCTATTCCATATCTAATTTAACCTATTTCTTGCTCTTTGCGCAAGTCTTCTTTGTAGGCTACAATAACACCGTGGTATTAGAGCGCTTTCTATGATTTACAAATTGCGGACCTTGGTCCCAATATTCTTTTAGAATATCTTTGTAATAATTAAGGTAATCCTCTAGTTCCTATATAGTGTCCTCAGCGGGCCAGCCTAGCCATTTAACTTCATATTAAAGCTTGTTCTTAACAGACTTATGGCGTAGTATAGCTTTAACCTCATACCGCTCGCCCACCACTTTAGGGTGTTTAATTGGGCCTAGACGGAAGTTCTTTTCCGGCGGTGGTCTATACCATAGCTCCAGTAGGTTTACGTAAAACACTAGATGCATATAGGCCATAGATAGGGGTAGCTAGAGACAGTAGGCTAGCTTGCCAATTCATTCCTTAACTTAGAAGGGACCTAGGTATCTTGTATTGAGCTTCTTTGATGGTTGATAGGTCTTAATATTCGTTAAACGTAATAGAACCTCATCGCCTACCCCAAAATGCTTGTCCTGGTGTTTGCAGTTGTACCAAAGTCTCTGCTACTCTTAGGCATCTTATAGGCTCTGCTTCGCATGCTTCTATTGCTCCTCCCATTCCTAGAGGTACCCTTGTACTCTCTAGTGGATGTCCTTAGACTTCCCAGTAGGATCCCATAATTAATTATGCGGCCTTAGCCAGTAATCACTAGGTACACCATCAAACCCAAATAGTCAGACGCTGTAGGCAATCTGGATTAGTATATACTTATATAATGCGTGTTGCTTTAAATTATAGGTATACTCTATATACGGAAGTAGCTTACACCAATTATCTTACTGGTAGTTTAAATACATTCGCAAGTACAACTCCAGTTCCTAGTTCTGGCGTTCCATTTACTCGTCCATTTATAGATGGAAAGCTATACTATAACAGTGGTCTATCTTTAAATAAAAGCATAGATCCGACCAGTACTGGCTTATAAAGACGCTGCCCCTATTAGTAATAATAGAGTGCGGTTAATCTACTTTAAGAAAGCATTTCTCCTTAATTAGGCTAGCAAGCGCTTGTGCGTTAATTATCTTATTAACAGGAAGGTATTAGACGTACTTTAAAAACCTATCAATAAGTACCAGGACTAAATCGTATGTTCGTCCTTACTTATCCTTTAATAGTGGGAGATCCGTAATGAAATCCATAGCGTAATATCACCATGGTTCGCTAGCGGGAGGAACCGATTCAAATAGACCCCATAGCTTATGCCTTCGGATTTTATATACTTAGCACTTCTCACAGTGGCTAATATACTCCTTTGCTTCTTGCTTAAGTTTTAGCCAATAGTATTTGCGTTAAAGTAATTCCACTGTCTTAGCTTAACTATAGTGGCCGCCTAGAGGATCATCGTAATTTTTTATAAGAATTTTCTGTCATAGATTTGCTTCTTATGGCACCCAAACCTTACCATTTCTACGTAGTAGGCCCATTGGGTCTAGTTCCCAATTTTAGCACCTTTCAGCTTTCTTTCTATTACGTTTCCGGTCTACTTCCGCATTAAAGATAGTATAGGAGGCGTCCCTCCATTACACCTTATGGATAAGATCCGTTAACCTTTCGGATAGTTTCTAGGTAAAAGCTATTTCGTCTTATACTGCTCTAAGTACACAACTAGATAGTACCATGGATCTTACAACTCTCCGATACGCATGCGTTAGGAAGGCCGCTATAAGGTTAAAGTCCTTTAGTTATTATAGGGCTCTAGGTTCCGATTGCTCTATAGCTTCGCTTTTAGTTTAAGGGGATAGCTTAGCAATTAAAGATAACATATTACTAGGTTCCAAGAGTGTATTAGGGATGTTCTATCCAGGCATATTCGGACCCTTATCAGCAACAAACCAGGTACCAGCCGGAACATTAGTGGAAACCAATAGGGCTTGCACCGCCTAAGACTTAGTACGTGGAGCTGTAGGTACTTAAGCATCCCACACCCAGAGCTTGTTCTGTAATATAGGGAGTAAGATATCTATTATCTGTTTTCCTTCCCCCGTTTTAAAGCCTTTGGCATAGTCTGGCCGTTATAACGGTCTATTAGCAGGGTTATTTTCCCCTAGCTTATATTTAATCTTAAAATCAAATTATATAAGCTCCTCTGCCTATCTAGCCTATTAAGGTGTAAGCTCCTTTATAGTTATAAAGTAGCGTAGATTATAATAATCTGAGAGTATATAAGTGGTATAGCTTGCGTGCTTAAGGTAGTGTCGCCACTATTTAAAGCAGTTAACTATGGCCAGCAGTTCCTTATCGTGGGTATAATACCTAACTTTAGGTCCCTAGAATTTTCTGCTATAGAATACTACCGGTCTTTAGTAGAGCTAGGTAGGGTCCAGATGCCTATTAAGTTACAGTAGGATACCAGCGAGGGCAAAATTTGATGTATTAGTAACCATTATTAGTAGCTAATCTAGGTCGAAGTGCCGCAATAGTAGAGCTTCTGTAAACTTTGCGTGTAGTTCCTAAAAGGCTTCCTATACCTTTCCGGGCCATGTCTATGGTTTGTACCATTTAGTTAGTCCCTTCTTAGTTTTCTTCCTTCCCGCCTTTAAGCTTTTTGCTCCTTAGGCTAGGTCTCAGGAAGCTTCAGTAATATAGTTAAATAGGTGTTGGGCGACGTCCGAGTAGTTATAGATAAAGCGCCTATAGAAATTGGCAAAGCCTAGGAACACTTAAACATTATAGTAGCTCTCTAGCTCCGGCCACTCTTAAATTATCTGCACCCGTACTAGGTCTATAACTACGCCTATAGGCGTTACAATATAACCTAGAAACTCGACCTGCTTAGTATTAAAGATACACTTTAACGCCTTGGCGTAGAGGCCCCAATCATCTAAGCGTTCCAGCACTTTATAGATATGTTGCTTGTGCTAATCCTCATCTTCTAAGTAGATCAGAATGTCATCTAAATAGACAATATATGTGCGGTCAACTAGTCCCCCTAAGGCTCTATAAATATACGATTAAAATATCGTAGGCGCATTGGCTAGCCCAAAAGGCATTACTATATACTCAAAGTGGCCGTATTGGGTCTTAAAAGCGGTCTTCTACTTATCCCCCCTTTTAATATGGAGCCTATAATAGGCGTCTCATAGATCCAGCTTTATAAAGATCTTTGCCCTAGATAGCTAATCCAGCATTTTACTAACCAATAGTAGTGGGTAACGGTTCTTAATTATAATCTTATTAAGACCGCGGTAGTCTATATATAGCCTTATAGTCCCATCTGGTTTCAGGATAAAGAGGATCGGCGCGCCTATTAACAACTTACTAGGCCGTATCCATCCCTTTTCCAGTAAGCTATTAAGGTACTCCCATAGAATCTTAAGCTCTTTGCGAGAGAGGTTATAGATAGAAAGGTTTAGCAGCTGCTTACCTTCTTTTAGATTAATTGCATAATCGTATTCCAAGTTCCGCTAAATAACTTTTGCTCGCCTGCCCAAGAATACCCTTAGTAAGTCCCTTAGGCCTGCTAGGATATTCAACAAATTGGGGTTGCGTTTATCCTCCGCGTCCTTATCAGGTAGGTCCCAGAGCTCCCTTAGGACGCTTACAGGCAGCATTACGCGCTATAGTAGTTGTTTGTACATGGTTGCCACTGTATATTAAACAGTTTTATGTGGTAGCTAGTAGAGGGTAGGGAACTCCTTAACACAGCATTTAAGGTACCATAGCATACTCTCCACGTATTGCTTAAGCCAGAGTAACCTATAATAATAGAAGTATCTTATAAGATCTTTAAGATCGCCGCCTCCCTACAATATCTCCGCGGCCTGTCCGGCAGTTCCCCATAGGGTATCCATTATAAAAGGGTTATCACCTATACTAGGCTCTATACCCATCTTACTATAGAACAGGGGTTGGATCTAATACTCCTTTAGGTATAGAGCGTATACTATTTCGCCTAGAGCTACATCCTCTAGAATGTCTTTTAAGCTTATTAGTGATATACGCCCTTCCAATTCTTTATTATTCCACTATTTAAAGGCTCCTGTCTTAAAGCGTATCTTAGGATCTACTTCCGCGAGCCAAGAATATCTAAGGATAAGGTTATAACCTACAAAGTCAGCCGCCTAGAAGGATTGCAGGCCAACTACCTTAGTACGGTTATGCATATTGGCCACTGATACTATAAGCTCATAGGCACTATGTAGTTTAATCCAATACTTATCCAAAAAGCCTGCGATAGGTTTCCGCCAGTTTAGCAACGGGATAAGTTTATGCTCTTTTACCAAATTATATCATATAAGATTGATTTCGGCGCCGCTATTATACAGTACTTGGAACTGACGTGTCTCGCCCATAGGGAGTGTCATTTCCAGCTTGACAGCAATACAGAGAGTCTTCCCTTCCGTATCTTGCCCTAGTTGTAGCCAGGAGACGTCCGCAACTAGGGCTTCTCTTTTTTTGGTTTATTAGTGCATTTATCACCCTGCTTGTTTTTCTAATAAAAATATCCTTTTGGCTTCTCAGAGTATTCCCATAAGGGTATTAGATGGGTGTTAGGTTAACCCTAAGAGTTTTTCCCGCTGCTTAAGGTTCCCAACTTTAACCATTCCAAAGTTCTTTTTAAAAACGGCTTCTTTAAAGACTAGGTCTGCCCTATGTTGCTACTAGAATGCCCGCGCTTCTAGCTACCCCCCAGCTTCTTGCTGGAAGAGGTCTGGTTCCTTACCGCATCCTCTATATTTAGAACCGCTTGTTCGAAATCCATATATGCGGTAATCCGCGGTAGGGCTCCTACGCGCTTTATTTTATTACAAATTGCTGGCTTAATTCTAGCCTAGATAAATCCAATCTTCTCCTTCTCACGGATATTGCCGTTCTTGTTTTTAAAGGGCTCTGGATCCATCTATTAAGCATAAATTTCCACAAAGTTTATAAACTAGCGGAAATCTTAACAGTCTAGCTATATACTATTCCAGAATTGTTCTGCGTTATTATATTATATAATATACAGATCTTGGGTCTAACCCTTTAGGAAGGTCTACAGCTATAGCTATATAGTAATTTGCTCTTTATTAAGTTAATTAAGCGCAATCTGGTTTAGCAATTAGTCTTTAATCTTACTAATAATCCACCGTATACATTCTTTGGTATTATCTTGTATTATTAGCATCTCAAAGAAGTTGTCCACCTCGCGAACCCAATCATCCAAATGTTAGGCGCTAGGTCTATAGCGGAGTTCTAGACTTCCGGAGGCTTTAGCCAATCAGTCTATATCCTTTTTTTATTTATTGCGTAGGTGCCTCTCTAAGTCTTCCACACCTCCTTAGGTAGGTACTGGGTAGCCCCCAGGAAGCCCTTAGCCTTAGCTAGGTTATAAAAGAACTTATCTGGCTTAGATTAAGCCCTACCAGATCTAAATTTGCCCTTAAAGAGTTCTAATATATTTATCAGTGGCTTCCTCCCGCATAGCTTCCAAGAGCCTTGCGACAGCTTCCCAATATCCGTCTTAAAGGATATTAGTGTGGGGTTCTTAACTTTCCAAACTTAGGCCTAGGGAAGCTCCGGCTACAGATGTAGTATTAGCACCAGTAGCTGGTGCGGATTTCCCAACAAGCCTTAGGTCTTAAGTTAGTGCTTAGGTTAGATTACCTAAAGAGGTAGGCCTACTTAGCTTATAAGCAGTCTGTGCACCGCCACTATACTAATTATAGGCCGATGGTCTTCCGGGAGGGTTCCGGTTGGGTCCCTAGTCAAATATATTAGTGTATTCCTCTAGCATTTCTGGCTCAGAGGAAGATCTTGGTGTTGCCTCTAGCGCTTGGTCTTCCGATTAGCCTAAGTAGGGCCGGAGGGGTTCTGGTTGCTTTCCAGCGGTATTACGTCCGTCATAGAGGGTGTCTGCGTTTTCCTTAGCGGTGACCGTAGGTGTGCGAGAGTCTTCAAGCTCCTAGCGCATCTGGGTGTTAGGGCTCATTTAGCCGTCTTGCCCAGAGGTTTATATTATCGCAATCTCTCACTGTCGGAGGGACCTTCCTGCCTTAATGCGACGGCTTTCCATAAGGTATTTGTAGAGTTTCCGTTTAGGTCATCGCGAGATTTTGAGGGAGGATAGTGGATGTAAACAAAAGGTGTAAACAAACAATCTGGTCCTTAAAGCCAGCTGCCCTTCCAAATAGAGTAGGAAGGATTCGAATATAAGGGGATCTTATAGATAGGGGGCTATAAGGACACAATTGGAACAGGATAAATTGGTAAGAGAGACGAATCCTTAAGGAGGTAAGGCCTTAGGGATCATAGAGACTATATACTACAGGCACGTGCCTTTGGCACGTAACCGGCGACTATCTGAGGGGCGTCCGAAGGTTGTCCTAAGGGCAGCCCGAGGTAACCGCAATAATATCCCTTATATATGCTTACTCTTAATTTGCTAAAGAGTAATAGGCTGCTAGGCAATAGTAAGCGTACAATTAAGAGTAATCTTTTAGCCGTTAGATTTGTAAGAGCTATCTACACGAAATCCTTTCTTAATGGCCTTAACGAGGCCTTCTAATATCGCCTTCTCTATTTCGCTTATCCATTTTATACGCGCGTTCCTGTGCCCTACAGGCGTCGCGGGCGTTGTGGGGGTTGCTATAGCTCTGCTACGGCTCCTATGGGAGGTAAGTAAAGGTATAGCAAGCGTTGATCACAGAGGGGGTGTTGGTTAAGGAGGAGGCTCCATTACTATACTAAAGTAGGGAGTCGCGATAGAGGCCTAGTAGCAGAGAGGGGCTTACTTAAATTGCTTACTGACGTCAATTATGGATTGTGCGAAGCCAAATCTGGAGCCTTATATAGAGGCTACCAAATAATTGACTTAATTACATATTCAAATGGGCCGCGATAGTAGCCGCCACTAATTACAAAACGGATAATATTAAAAGGCGCACGGATTGAACAAATATAATATAGAGCTGATTTGTAACTGAACGGCCTCTTACTAAACTAGCGGAGCCATTCTACTAGCTATGTTAATTTGTTATAGCTAACGGTTACTTCCCTATAATTCTGGATACTAGACGCGTCTAATAGGCTTTATATTTTGTTAGATGCCTTCTTAATAGAGGTATTTCTGCTTTATAGTGTGGTATTCGCCCGTCTTTGTTGTGGAGGGCCATTATTAGGCGTGGTTCTGGCGGTTACGCGCAAGTGCGAACCACCGTCGTTTAACGTGTGCCTTCCCTGCGATGTATGTATCTTAGGGGGTTTTTCTAGGAGTTTTTCAGGGTTCTTTTGGTTGGTTTTGGTCTTTTTTAGGCCAGGTATAGCAAGGGCTCCTTTTCTAGTAATTATTATCTTGCCCATAGGCTCTAAAAGAGTTTATTAAGTTTATACGTGTATAATATAAGCATCTATAGTAGTACAAAAATGACCCCTTATAAAGCACTGTTTAGGGTAAAAGTAAATAACCCCTAGAATGTTAAAGAACATTATTCCTAAAAGGGAGGCACTAGCGGCGTCTAAGAGAATTAAGTAAATAAGAATTTATAGACAAGAACTTAAAAAGCACTTATTAAACGCCTAAGCCATATAAAAAAGGTACTATAATAAAAAATATATACCTAAAGAATTTAAAATAGGAGATAAAGTCTTGCTATCTATAAAAAATATATATAGATAAAATGTATTAAGAAGAAGCTAGACCACTAGTAGCTTAGACCCTTTAAGATAGTTAGGAAAGCCAAAGGAAATTAAGCCTATAAATTAAAATTACTAAAATTATATCCAATATATCCAATATATCCTATATTTTATATTTCCTTATTAGAGTTATACTAGAGAAGAGATAGTATGGAACCGCCCCTATCTAGCAAAATTAATAGGGAACTAGAATAGAATATAGAAGATATTTTAGACTAAAGATGGCGTTAGAAAAAATGCAAATTTTTAGTTTATTAGGAAGGATACTCTTAGGTGTATAATAGTTAGGAACCTAAGGAGCACCTTTAGCCAGAATATAATATGGCAATTAAAACTTTCCTAAAGACTATAAATTAGGATTTAGTAATAGTTCCGGATATACTATAGATAAGATAATAGGGAAAACCCCATAAATTAAAACTATAAAGTCAAGCATAGGCATTAAAAACGGGAACGTTTCGCCATTATAATAGGGATCCTAGAATCCTGTAAAAGAAAGCTATAGGGATCTATATAAGAATTACTAGGGATACTATTTAAAGAAGACGCTATTTAAAAATAAGTAGTAGTACTAGGAGAAGAGGCCTTAGGGATTTAAATAGGTTCCCTAGGAATAAAGGGAGAGTATCTAGTCTGGCACTAGAAATATATAGTAGAGTTAATAGTATAAAGAGGACTAAAAAGATATAGAATAAAAATTTAAAAATTTTAAGAAATTATAAAGCACCTATAAGAGCACTACCCGTTTATTATATATAGGGATTATAGCAGTATGCTGCTTTTATATAAACTATTACTAAAACTAAGAATAGAGGCATCCCTAAAGTATAAAGTTAATTCCTAGTACTAGGGCATCCTAGAGGTACTAAAGAGGCACTATATAAAGCTATTCTATAAAAAAAAGAAAGAATAAGATAATAACTTAAGCACTAAAAGTAGTAATAGGAGCCTCCTCCTCTATCTTAACGTTATTATTAGCAGTATTATTAGCACTCCTATCCCTAGAAGCATTAGCATTTTTACTAATATTATTCTTAGAGTGGCGGGAACTAGACAGACTACTATAGCTAAGGGACTGGCAGAGAAAACGTTTATCTTTATTACTATCCTTAGTATTATCCCTAGGTTCCAAATTGGCATTTAGGTAGGGATTAGAAAGTTAGCGGCTAAAGAGTTAGTATAGTTCCTAAATATATTACTAAAGACACTTACCTGGCTAGAAAGGCACATATAAGAGTATAAATGTTATTATTTATAAGAGTGAGCTGCTTATATATGCGCTCCTAGACACTATATATCTAAAATTACTGCGTCTCTATAGTAGTAGAAACTCTTATTAAATTAAAGAGGCTATAAGTAATAGAAGATACCTTCTATCCCTATCTTTTACTATTCTAATATAAATATAAATCCCTAATAGCGCGTTAAAGCTAGTAAGCCTTATATGTGTAAATAGCGGGGATCTAATATAGTTAGTAAAGTCTAGAATAGGATAGAATAGGAAATACTAAAATATAGGTCTTCTTCTAGCTGCAATAGTGGGAATACTTAGATTTGTTCTTGCTAGAGCATAGTATTATAGGCGTGGAATGGGTCTAGCGTAAGCGCGTAAACATAATAACGGTAGCACTTTAGAGAAACCACTATAGAAGTAATAGAAGTGGTCTATAGTGCTAATAGAGTAGGAATAATACTGCTACTAGTCTAGGGACGCGTAGTATAATTACAAGCCATTGCAAGAGAATACTATAGGAAGTTAGTATTATTAAAGAGATAAAATAGGGATATTATTACCTATAAATATATTATAAGAAGAGAACAGAGCAGTAGTAGAAAGAATAGCTAGAGATACGGAAGCTAAAAGCTAAGATATAATAAAAATAGTCTGCTAAAAGGTAAGATAAATAGTATTATTAATAAAAAGATACATAAGAGACAACAGCTTGTAAACTAAAAGAAATTAATATTAAAACGTTATTATTAGGACCCATTTTAGGTAAATAGGGATAGTGGTTAGTTAACGCGTTATATAGGACAACCTCCGGATTAACTTATAAACAAATTCCCATAATAAGGAAGGTAAATCCCATTTAATTTTTATTTTTATTATTAAAGTTCCATTATAAAGGCACTATAAAGAACTATAGTGGAAGAAGAGCAGAGGAATAGAAGACAAAGTAAGGTTTTATACTAGTAAAGAACTAGTAATAAGCCGCATTATAGAGTACCTTTCCACTAAAGAACTTCCCTAGTAGTTTTAGTCGGAACTTTATAAGAGTTTATTAGAAGGTGAAGTCTTAGAGGACTAAAACCCTTAAAGGGGAGGCAATTATAACAGGCGCTCCTAAAAGGTATATATTAGATAAAATAAATAAAGGTTTTACTAATATCCCACTAATATCCTAAAAGAGACATAGTTAAATAAATAGGGGGTAAATAGTTTTACTAGTGTTTTAGAAGGATTATAAAGGGAGCTAGTTCTCCTCTAGAGAAAAACTAGCAATTAGTCTCTAAATAGAAGAGGTTAAAAAGTATTTATCCTTTAATATATAAAGCTTATTCTACCTTCGACTTACCTTCTACTTATCTATAACTCTCATTCTATACTATTAATTAGATAATTATACGTTCCGGTTAGACTAGCCTCTTACAATTTTCCTTTACAAAAATCGGAGCTTACTAAAAAGCGCTAGGCCTACTATCTTATATATAAAAACGTCCGCGCACGCTTTCTTAAAAAAAGTTAATATATACGCGCTAACTCGTCACAGCATATCCTATCTATAGTTCCTTTTAATCACTATCTACCTATATTTACACCTACTTGCCTAATTGGGAAATTAGCACATAACTAAAATAATTAAAATCTATAGGCCGATTACGGTACGGTTACGTTGATTATATACAACCCTGCAGAGCTAAACAGTTCCTCTCATCTCTGCGGCTAGGATAAGGCTTGTAACGGCTCGAACAAATGCCTCTGACTTAAAGCTTAAACAAATGCTGTATTACGAAGATATCAAACTAAGGAGAAGAAGAAGAGGTATGTACAGGAGGGAGAGACGTGCTATACATATTGGGGCGCCAAGCCCTTAGCCGAACCCCTAACTCTAGGTTACGCGTAACAGTGCCGTAACACGGAGGTTGCGGGGTGTATTCTACTGCAAACCTTAACTCAACCTATTTCCATCCCGGCTCTCTGCCTCATGTCAGCCAAGAAGGCGCTTTCAGTTAATATCTACGCACTTATCTAGCTGGAAATCGGTAATAGACGCGTTGGTATTAGCGTCCAAGCTATGATCTAGAGGTTTGTAGGTGCGGTAGGATTAGAATAAGCAGTAGAAAGGATTAAGTGTTTACTTGGCCATCTAACGCGTTAGAAGCCATAGGGCGAATCTAGTAGCAAAACCCTGCTTACCTATAAAGACTTTGGCGCCGATGTGATAGTATAAATAACGGGTAATACTTAACGTGTTCCACCACCGAGCGCATCACACCACCGGGCGCATCACTTCAAAGAACACCAAAAAGCCTAAATTTCAATCTTAAATATCTCAACTACTACTTAATAATATTTTCTAAAAATTTAAATATGAGCTTTTATATACATATTTTAGTGTATATTACAATATTAGAGTGTGTAACTTAATAGTTATTATAACATAGAGTTTAGGGGCTAAAAATAGAGATATTTCGAAATATCTCAACAACCACTTAACTATATACTTTTATATTATAATAGGCACTAAAATAGGCATATTAGAGCTTGTATTTAAAGTTTTAGAAAATATTATTAAGTAGTGGTTGAGATATTTAAGATTGAAATTTAGGCTTTTTGGTGTTCTTTAAAGTGATGCGCCCGGTGGTGTGATGCGCTTGGTGGTGAAACACGTTAGATAAACTTTTTTCCGTAAAGAACGCTAATTAAATAAGGTTTAGGGTATTACTATATAAGGGTTGGCCCGCTTAGCCGCACGGCCCGCCTACTCGCACACCCCAACACCAAAATATCACCAATTTCAACTATTAATTACTCCACCAAAATAGGTGATCTTTCGGAGCTATAAAATGGGCTAGCTAATTTATATCTTTGCGAATACCCTAATATATCTAAGACGGCCCAAAGGCACGGCGTTAAGTAATTAAAGCTGTTGAAATACTTGCGTAGCGTTCGGGTATCAATGGAAGAGTATTACCAATCTTAAAGCTATATAACCAATGAATAGGTTTAAAGCCTTATCAATTATATAAATTAACTTATAAATTAAGGGACTTCTCCTATGCCGCTAATAGTTATACACTTTATTAAAAATATTACTAAAATTAATATTAAAAAGAACTATATTAATAAGTTTTAGTAAAAGTATAGAAACGGGCTTCTAGGTAAGTATATTACTTCTATAGACCTTAAATATAAGAGAGCTAACAATACTTTTTTATATAGCTTATATTTCTAGATCCTTTATTAAAAAATTAAGTAATATAGCATTTTTACTTAATAATAATATAGATAAAAAAGATTTCCTATTTGGGTGCTATATAAAGCTCTATTAAATCTTTAGTAAGAAGGCTTAAGAGGATAACTACCTTAATGGTGTAAGCTAAAATATAAATATAAACTAAATAACTATTTTAGCGACAATTTATGCTAATAGGACTTATATTCTACTAGCTATTATCTATCCTTTAAAGAGTAGTAATATTTAACTAAATTAACTTTAAGATTATAAGCCTAAATAGTAGCCTACTTTCTTTACTACTTTAGAGAATAGATAGACTAATAATAAAATTAGTTATAAGTGGTTTATTATAATTTTTAACTACTATACTAAGTATAAAGCTACTTTAAATAAAAAGTAAAGGCTTTTAATTTGTAATAGCTATAGCTTTTATTTAAATATAGAGATCTTTAACCAGTATTATATAAGTTTTTATAACTATATTTCTGCCTTATAGTATATATATAGACTTTAGTCTCTTAATATTTTATTATTTTTACTACGAGTAAATGTCGGAATGTTAGTCATGTGACGTGGTCATGAGACCATGAAGCGAGACTAGCTAATCTGACCTTGGAGCAACCCCTTACTTTGAGACAACAATCAACTACCAACTTCAACACCGCATACGTACCACTATAAGTGATATTCGTGCACGTTAATAAAGCGAGTATACCGACACTGATTAGTAGACGTACAGATTAGGAAATATGTAATAAGCTAGAGCTTAAAAACCGCACTGGAAACAGTACACGGATCACCTAGCCTTGTCTATTTTAGTTAAAAGAGAAAGCTATATTACCCTTAAAGCTTAAGACCACGTATTAGCTTAACTGCTGACGTGTCAGATCGCCTAGAGAATTATATCTTTATTTAGAGAAGATTACGACCTCCTTTAAGCTTAAGAGAATTTATACTGGCCTTATAGCCAATATAATAGATCGCTGAGAGAATAGCAGTCTTGCTAAGAACACTTTACAGGCCTAACGGCTATAGAGGACGTATACACCCTTACCTTTATACCCTTGCCTTAAACCTTGATCTTAACCTTAACCTTAACCTTAACTATAACCCTTAACCTTAACCTCAACCCTAACCTTAACCTTAACCTTAAACTACAATATACACAAAGACACGACAATATGGAAATTAATTAGAAGGAGAGAATCGCCAGATATAGTTACAGGATTAATATAGCAACTGCCTTAGAGAAAGACCTGGAAGAATATATAGAAACGAAAATCTACGAGTATATATATAAGAACTTTACGGATTATATATTACGGTTGCTATTCCAGGAAGAATTCAAAGGCTTTACCATTAAGGACTTTAGAAAGATACGCTCTATTACTAGAGTAAAGCTCCGTACTCACCTACTCTAAAGAGGAGTATATGTTGCCATACACAGTAACAGATACCCACTTTATAAGGTTCTGCATAATGCTCTTATAGAAGAGGAACCTCACGAATGGACAGATAAGGAAATTATAGGAGCTCTTAAGGAAGTTAGCCCTATAATTATAGTGGTACTACGAGAACGACTTAACTTAATATAAACAGCTTTAAAATCGAATTAAGCTATACCCCCATCAGTTATAGCCTCTTTAGTTCCTACAACCCCCCCTAGCAGCCCACTACCTACCTACATGGTGCCGACGCCTGTAAACCATCAACTACCTCCACTACCTCCGACGCCTATAATCCAGCCTATAGCCATAGCCATAATACCTAAAATGTAAATACCTACCCCTATAATACCCCAACTAGCTGTTGTATCTATACCCTAGTAAACTGCACCAACCGCTACCTAACAGCAAGCCGCACCTCCCTTTACCCAAGATTAACTACTTACTCTCCTTACTTAACTCCTATAGACGCAGAATTAGTAATTATTACCTGCGGTAACTGCCTCTACCATCCCTTTAGTAACTACCCCTACCCTACCTGGTCCTCCTCCTGCCCAGTATCTTCACCCTGGCACTACCAATACCGACCCTGCTATGCACCTGTCTATATATAGCAAGGAGGCAGCTACTATTGCTAAGATCTACACAGACGACCAGAAGTACGATGGAGTGAGTAATAGCTTTAACTTTAAGTTAACTATCTTCTATAATATCTGCAAGAGAGCTAGTCTACCTCCTAAAGGCTATATAACTGTATTCCCAACCATGCTAAAGGGACTTGCTTAGGATCACTACTATAATAGCAGCCTTTTAACCAGATTATTCACTAAGGCATGCAACCACATACGTCACTTTTTTAAAGGACTAGAGTACTATTAGAGAAACCTTACTAAATAGAACGCTACTGACTTCTAAGGAATTATTAACAAGAACCCTAATAAGCAAATCTATTAAAGTTTCCAACTACTCCTTAATAAGCTCTTAAAATATTGCTATAGATTATACCTAGAGTTTTATATAGACCTCTTCCTTATAAATAAACTAGTCACCGCTTACTAAGGAATACCAGTATGCCGTATTACTATTTCCAACCCTTCTAAAGACCTCTCCTAGTTAATTAGCAAGTTGCAATCTTCTATAGTTGTATAGGAGAAGGAACACCCTTTCTAGGCCTTAATAAGACCGTCTTAAGAAGCCTACTTTACGGATCGCATATACTACCGTAATATCCGTAACAACCGTAACTAAACCCGCTCCTATAGACAAAACACCGTTAGATCCCTAAAGGCCAAGTGCTATATTTACTAAAAGGAGAGCTGCCACTCATGGAAACATATAGAGGAGGAGCGGAACCGTTCTAGAAATAAGTATAAAAGACGTTTTAATAATAATAAGGGCCATAACGGTAACTTTAAAGAACACTTTAGACAATACACTATCTACTATAAAGGAGACGATAATAATAAGTGCAATAAGACCTTTGAAGTTCTTATGCTAGACACAGACGCTAATAAAAACACTAATAACAACAACAGTAAGGAAGAATTAGAAGACCCTAACGGCTACTACCTTACATTATTTGGGACTCTTACTATAGATAAAGCAACCTCTATAAGCGTAGAACTAGCTAATAAGGCTTATGCTTACTTATTTACTGTAACCTCTATAGAACCTACTATGGAAACTGACCCGTTTAACTACAACACAACAACCGCCGCTTTACGCTATACTTCCACAGTATTTATGGGAATTATGATCAATACTAGTGCGTTAAAGAAGTTTATGGCCGGTTACGGACAATTCTAGGCACTATAGAACGCGGACTAATCTATAAGACTTAATACCTTAACCAAAGGACAAGTTAACGTGTAGTTTGGTATTAGAATTGCTACCTCTATTAAAACTGCGGATGTTGTTACCCCTATAGGCAAGATACAGTTTTATATTGTCTATATAGATACCCCCTTCTTGCTCTGTTTAGCGGATATAGACAGACTTTAAATCTACTATAATAACCTCAGAAACGTTGTTATCACTCGCACCAAAAAAGTGCCAGTAGTGCGATGGTTTGGCCACCTATTTCTCTTATAGAGCTTATTACTATAGTTATATTTGTCTAAATCCTTTAACGCAAACCCCTGCTACTTAACAGATATAGAGCTACGGCGCCTACATTATTAATTTAAACACCCCTTAGTTGAGAAATTGTAAAAGCTACTCTACTATGCTGGCCATAAAACTAATAGAATGGCTATTAAGCAACTAACCAAGTTCTGCTACTACTATTAAAAGTTTAGCAAATTACTAGGCAAATTCCGCTTTACCCTATAAGATAACGTTAATTTTAACTACAATATCATCGTTGATATTATATATATCAGTGGATTACCCCTCCTATATATTATTAATAAAGGAACGCGATTCTAAGCCAGTAGATAGCTATAAGATATCAGCGCTAAATATATATAGGACGTTCTATAGATATGCTAGATTAATATCTACCTAGGGCCACTAGACCTAATTACCCACAACGCCAGAAAGAACTTTGTTAGTAAAGAATTTAAGCAATACGCTACTATTATGGGAATTAGCATAAAGGGAGTACCGGTCGAAGCATATAACTCCATTAGAATGGTAGAGCGCTACTATAGTCTATTACGGCGAGCCTATTAGATTATTATAACTGAAATCCCTAAGATTAATAAGGAGATGGGACTCTAAATGGCGTTTAAAGCAATTAACGATTTAGCTGGCCCTAAAGGACTAGTTTCTATACTTCTAGTCTTTAGAGCCTACCCCCAAATAGTTAAATCCGATGCACCATCCCCTATAGTTATATAACGCGCTGCCGCAATTAAAAAGGCTATAGCAGAGATACAGAAGCTACGAGCTAAATAATAGATCGCTAATGCGCTAAATATGCAAAACGGACCTAATACTAATGCGATTTATAATCTCCCACCAAATTCACCTATTTTGGTCTAGAGAGAAGGAAATACTAGCCAAAGTGGCCATTAGGACGGGCCATTTACCTTGCTTACTATTAAGGGTAAAACATGTACTGTTAAGCTATCTAGCGGACCTACAGCCTTTTAATCTATGGTTATAAAACCCTACCTTTAAGCAACTGAATCGCAGGAGTAAATTGTTAGACTAGAATCGCCACCTAAATCTCTATCTAGGTTAGTTCTTTCTAAGACTATCTTAGCGAGACCTGCTAAAGCTTAGCAACAACCCCTAAAATAAGGCAGAGGACGCCCTCGTAAATACCCTCTACTTACGGCTATAACTAACACCACCATCTACCTACAAGATAACAGTTAATTTAGTACTTAATTTAGCGCCTCCTAATAGAAGGAGCTTACTGGTCTACTTAAGAAGGGAGTTTTTGAGATTGTAAGACTTACGGATATACCACAAGGCGTACAACTCTTTAATTCGCGATTTGTTAACAAGATTAAGAATAAGGGAACTAATAAAGCCTTTAAGAAATCCTAACTAGTTATGCAAGCTTATAACGACTTAGAAAAGGAACTGGTTCTTACCTAATTACTAACTATTTAATAAGTTAGCCAATAACTAATTCTCTATATCTCCCCTATAATAAGGGCCTTTGGACCATAGCGAAATGGGCAAAGAAAAAGGTGGGACGCCTAGTAGAAGATCCACACCTACTACCCCTATAAAGAGCAGGCGAACCACAGGCCACAAGCAACAATAATAAGAAGGCAAAGATCCTCACAGAAAGATTTTTCCCTTAACCGGCTCTAGTAGACCTTAGTGATATCACTAGTGAAACACCGGTGACTCGCCTAAGGGTTGACAGCGATATAACAACTGAAGAAATGGCTAGAACTATTAGCCGCCTCTTAAATAATATAGCACTAGGACCAGATGGGATCCTAAACGAAGCCCTAAAGACCTGTGGACCACTTATAGCACCTTGGCTTGCAGACGTAGCCAGAGCATGCTTTGCAATAGGCTACTACCTATGACTTAGAAGATCCATAACGACGGTCGTCTTATAAAAAGAAGGCAAAGCAGACTACTTAATCCCAAGAAGCTACTGCCCTATTGCCTTAGAAAACACCCTAAGCAAGATCTTAGAAAAGGTTATAGTGGACTATATAGCAGACACGGTAGAGGAACACGCCCTACTACCATAAAGCTAAATAGGGGCAAGAAAGAATCGCTTAACGCTATCAGCACTTACACTACTTGCTACTACCATTAAAACTGCATGGGCTATGCGAAAGGACTTCGTAGTATTAATGCTTAGCTTAGATATTAGCGGCGCCTACAATAATATACCCTATAAGCGTCTCCTATACATCCTTAGGGCAAAGGGCTTCCCAGAATGGATCATTTAATTTATTTAAGGATTTATAGGCTAGAAAGAAATATTACTAGTCTTTAGCGGATACTAGAGCCCCCCTATTATAGTTATAACAGGAATACTATAAGGATTACCTCTGTTGCCTATACTCTTCCTCTTCTTTATAAGCAACCTGCTTGACACCTTTAAGGAAGGGGCGACCTAGGGGATAGGCTTTATTGATAATATAAACCTAATTATATATAAGCCAACAGCCGCAGAGAACTGCAGGATACTAGAGAAAGCCTATAACACCTATATAGAATAGGCAAGACGATATAGAGTCTAATTCTTACCAGAGAAATACCAGCTAATTTATTTTATAAGAAAACGTAACCAATCTGCAGATCTTTAGCATATAATCTATATCTAAGGCTTTAGGGGTTAACCGGTTCAAGGCCTAAGGGTATTAGGAGTGTGGGTAGATAGCAAGCTCTGGTAGAGCGCATATATAGCGTAAGCGGCCCGTAAGGGCCAAGCACAGTATATCGCCATGTCTAGGATTGTTAATTCTATATAGGGTCCATGCTTTTAGAGGTTACGCCTACTATATACAGCAGTTGTCCGGCCAACCATAACATATAGATCTAGCATTTGGGCCACTGGAGAAACTAAAAAAGGCCCCCCTAAATCACTCCTTAAACTACTTTAAAAGGTCCAAACAGCCTGCCTTAGGAGTATAACAGGCGGGTATAAGCAAACGGCCATAGCACTGCTTAAGAAGGAAGCCAATATTCCCCCCCTATAACTATATATTGAAGCCAATACAATGTAAAGGGTGCAAAAGGAACGCAACTCTAACGTTATAAAGTATATTAAGACACGCCTAAATAAACTATGGAGGGACCCTAGGGTGCCCTATAGGAGAAGAAACTAACAACCCTAAAGTAGGGAAGATATATTAGGAAAACAGGTGGAGAAAGTAGAAGAAGAATAGTGCGGCGCTAGGGCCTAGGCCTATATAGAGGAGAAAGGGAGATGCGTAAGAGGCTAGTAAAGACAATAGTAAGGGAGAGAAAGGAGCTAAAGTAGAGTATAAAAGAGTACTAGAAAACCATCTACCGTAACATAATACTAGTTGGACCGACGCTGGAGAGATAAATAGGAGTTAAAGGTACAGAGGTAGACTTAGGCAAGAGGAACCCAAGCCGTAGCATAGGTAATACTATGGGGGGTAAATACCTAAGGGCTCTAAGAGGGCCTAATAAAGGCAGAAAATATAATAGCAACACTCTTAAGGACAGGAATAATAGGACTAAAAGATTAGCTTTACTGGGTAGGTATTCTAGTAGGTAGCCTAAGGTGCAAATATAGCTGGCTAAGACAGACACTAAAACATATAATACTATTATGCCCCTTACGCACCAGCTAAGAAGTAATGCTCTTAGTAGCTGGCATAGAAAACTATAATATACTACTCTTAATATAGAAAGGCCTTAAGGCGGCTACCCGGTAGCTTATTGGCCAAAATATACTAGACCAGTTCCGGGTTACAAAGAAAATAGTAATAAAAGGCAAAGGGGTAAGTAATAGGCGCCCCCTAATAACTCTATAGGAGTAGAGTATAGTGTGTAATACTAGCGCGTCCGTAGGTTTGTTACGGCAGCAGTAGTTCCTAAGGAGGTTAAAAAGTAAGGTAGTAGAGCACTACTGGTAACTTATAGGCGACTTATAAGCGAGCCCTAAAAGGCGGGGAGATGGATCACGGGGTTTTCTCAAATAGAGTTTTCTCCCCATATGTATATAAGGAGTAGTCCGCGTGGGCCCAATAGGGATCCGAATCGGACGTTAAGCAATGAATAATAATAATTCTCTATATCGCCGCTATAAAGCTTCCACAGGTACGACTTTACCTCTAAGACATTTTATAGGCCTACGTATAATTAACCACTACACTAAATTAAGAGTTCTACGTACAACCTCCGTACAAGCTAATTAAGCAACTTGGGATTAACAAGGCCTCGGTTTTAAAGGTTATAAAACTACTCTATAGAGTACCGGAAGCTGGTAACCACTGGTTTAAGATATATTACTTATATTACATCTAACAGTTGTATATAGACCAGTCTATATATAACCCCTGTCTCCTATAGAGCAACGAGCCCTTTGGTATTGTAGGCCTATAAACTAATAATACTCTATTCCTAGTAGATAAGACCTTTATAAACATAGAGTAAAACGAGCTGTATAAGGCCAAGTTTATAGCTAAGGAATGGGAATAGCTTACTATTAATATACCCATTAAGTTTAACGGTGGAGTTATTTAGCTACTAACTAACGGGAGCATTATGCTTACTTAGGAACGACAATGCATAAACCTTAATACAATTAGCACTAAACTTGCTATAAGTACGGGATTAAGAGGGGCTACAAGAACCCTAACCCTAAAGGACCAGTATATCGCCTAATATACTAGAGGTGCATATATTGCTTTAGTTTGCCAACTAGAAGCCTTATTTAATTTATCCTTTGCCGCCTAAGTGATTAACCCTAACAAGAAAGACGTAAAATAGTTAAACAAGTATCTAAACTGGTAAATTGAGAACGCTAATAGAGGCCTTAAGTTTATTAAGTTAGATATTAAAACCCTACAGCTACTGGTATTTATAGATACATTGTTTGCTAATAACAAGGACCTCTCTTTACAGATTGGCTACGTCATCGTACTAACTGATACTATAAAGAAGGCCAATATTGTCCATTAGAGCTTAGTTAAGTGCAAAAGAGTTACTTAGAGCGTACTAGCTTCTGAACTCTACAGTACAGCCCATAGCTTTAACATTGGCGTTACAATTAAGTCTATAGTAGATAAGATCCTACAAATTAACCTCCTACTTATACTTTGCACTAACTCTAAGTCCTTATATAACTGTCTAGTACGACTTGGAACCACCCAAGAAAAACGCTTAATAATTAACGTAATATGCCTCTAGTAAGCCTATAAACGGAGACAGATTACAAAGGTAAAATAGATTAATAGAGAGGCCAACCCTGCTAATGCCATAATAAAGGGAAAACCCTGCACGGCTCTTTAATGGCTTATTAATACGAACTGAATCGACCTATAAGTTATAGGGTGGGTTAAACGAACGAACTTAGATTTAGCTTAGCATTATATAACTAATTATAACGGAGCGGACCCTAAATTTAACCAGCCAATCAGGATTTTCTATACCCGGCATAGAAAATTGCTATTGGCTCGCTTATTACTAGCGCCTTAACGGCCCTCGTAATATATTAACCTGCTACCCCTAACAATTCTTCTTCTTCTTCTTAGCTTAGCGTTTTCGTAATATAGCATTCTACAAGCTTTGGTTTAGAGGCATTTATATAAGCCGTAATACGGGTTATATAATTACGGACCTGTAAAAGGAGCGTGGAAGCTATTGCGTATTAATTAGATCTCTAGTTATTGCGTATATGCTACAAATAGTCTAGAAGTAGGCTTGGCTTTGGAGTATAGATTAGCCTTCTTTTTAGAGTTGCTCTAGTGTCGGAATGTTAGTTATGTGACGTAGTTACGAGACTATAAAGCGAGACTAGCTAATCTAACCTTGGAGCAACCCCTTACTTCAAGACAACAATCAACTACCAACTTCAACACCGCATACGTACCACTATAAGTGATATTTGTGCACGTTGATAAAGCGAGTATACCGATAGTAAAGTATTATAGTTATAAATTTGATTACTATATAGTATATAGCCAAGGGCTTATTTCTATAAGCAAGTAATACTTTTAGAGGTTCTTCTAGGATATATATAACTAGGCTTTTATGCTAGATAATATTATTAGTGGATAAAAAAAAATTACTAGAATATATCTGCTTAATCTTAATATTATTTTAAGCCGCTTTCTAAAGTATATATATAATAAGTCTTTACTACCTAAAAGCCTATTTAGAATAGTTTTACTACCCTAGCCTAATAATAAGACTAGTATATAGAACCTGCCAAACACTATAGTAGATAGGGTAATAAAAAAGAAGTTTTAGCTATACTTAACTTTCTAAGATATATAGACGAATAATAGACTTTTATAGAAGAGAATAATAGGCTTAAAATAGTCCTCTATAATAATAATAATAAGTAAATTAAGAGTAAAGGCCTTTTTAATAAATTATATAATACTAAAGAGGGTAATCTTTTATTTTTAAGCCATATTAAAGTATAGTAAGTAAAGGACCTAAAAACTAAGTATAAGTAGGCTAAGATAGATAAATAATACGCTATTAAAAAGAGGAATATCTAATAAGTATTTATAAAAAAAATAGGCTCTATATAGACGTAGAAAAGAGAGTTACTTAACTTACTAATTAAGTATATAATGCTATAGAAAAAGTAGTAAAAAAGCCAAATAATAATAAGTAAAAAAGTATTTAAAGTGGTCTAGTAGCTTTATTAAAAGGCTATAGTAGCTAAAAGGATACCTAGGAAGAAGAGTAATAAGGTGTTTAATAAGGAAGTTTAATTAATTAAGGTAATAGAGGCAAGAGAGGCTACTACTACACCTCCCCTCTTAGGTACGCGAATAAGGAAAATAAATCCACTATAGAGGTTTAAGGGCTGCAAGCTCTAATTAGCTAGATTTGCAGCTCCTTAAAGCCTTATCTACTAGAGTTATATAGATAATAGATTTTGTATATCAAAGATAGCCTCAGTTTTGCTGTGTTAGCGACTCAGTCAATCGAGGCACGAGCACGGCAAGAGGGTCGCGCAAGCCTGTACGATTGGATTGTCTATAAACGAGAATCCAAAGCTAGAGAAAGGAAAGAAGAAGAAGAGCAGCGCCGCTTAATATTTTATGCGATCTTCGCGTCACGTGACCGCAATCTGCGGCAATTTGCCAGTACTGTAATACTATCCGAGATTGTCTGAAACTGTCTGCGATTGTCCGCTATAATCTACTGCCATAATCCACTGTTTTCCACTAGCGCCGTAACATTACCCCCCCCTCCGAAAAAGCCTGCCCTTAGGCTTTGTATGTCCGTGGGGTGTTCTTATCTGTATGCTTAACAGGTAGCTTATTATCTTCGCTATACTAGCACTCCATCCACTCGTCTAGATACTTCGGGGGTCCTAGCTTGTTAGGGTATTAGTTATAGAACTCTTTAAGCTTCTAGGGGCAACCTATAAAATTCTAAGCGGGGTACTAGGTTGGGTCTAGATCGTAACCTTTCTATTAGATATAGTATTTTAGCGTTCCTTATACTAGTTTATAGGCTAGTATTTTATTAACTTCCTATTTATCGTTGCTATTAACTTAAATTGGTAGTGGAGGCTCATTCTTTTATCCAGGTAGTGGGTTATTTATAGCTTTCCGTAGCTTATCTAGTGAGAAAATAGGGTGGACTTTAATTAAGTCTGGGAGTTTAACCTTATATAAGTTGCCTTCTTTATTAAGGATCTTATACGGTCCTGCTATCTTATAGTCTAGCTTACGGCTAGGCCGTTCTGTCTTCTAGTTCTTTATTGTAACCCAGACCTTATCACCTACAGTAAAGTCGGGCTCGCGCCTGTGCTTATTTGCCTACTGTTTTAATAATTTCTGGGCCTTCTCTAGGTTCTTATAGGCTACTATCTATACTTCTTCTAAGCGTCTAGCATATTACTGTGCTTCCTTATAAGATAGTTTTTTGTATATAGTCTGTGGTCCTTCCGGTCTTTCCCAGTTAAAGCTTATATAAGGTAAGTATCCTATTTCTAGCTAAATAGGTGCAAACCCCGTAGAGTTATAGGGTAGGGTTGCCTGGGCGTAGTCTATTATAGGTAGTAGTTTGCTCTAGTTATCCTAAAAGTAGTTAACAAAGGGCTGGAGTCTCTGGTCTAAGTATTAATTTATAATCTCTATCTAACCATCTGTCTAAGGGTAGTATGCCGTAGAGAGCTTTAGCCTAATACCTAGGATCTAGGTGAACTTGTTCTAGAAGGCTAATATAAACTGCGGCCTGTAGTCAGATACGATAGTATCTAGTGGTCCGTAAATTTGGTAGACATAGTGGATATACAGTTAGGCCGCCTCTTTAGCATCGATATTCTTATAACAGGGGATTAAGAACAGGCGCTTGCTAAAGCGGTTAACTAGAATTATAACCATATTATATCCGTCGCGGTCCGTAGGTAACTTATAGAAGTCTATAGAGATATACTGCTAGGGGCGTTCTGGTATTAGGAGTGGCTTTAATAGCCCTAGGGTCTTATCTTATGGAATTATAGACCTACGGCAGTCGTCGTAGTTCTGTACATAGCGGTTAATATCCATAACCATTCCGGGCTAGTAGTAACGGTTATTGATAATCTTATAGGTCTTATTCTTTCTAGAGTAGGCCGTAGAGACCTAAGTATATGCTTTGGCGATAAGCTAAGTCTATAAGTTCTCTACCTTTACTACTACTAGCCGTTCCTAGTGCTTAAGCAGTCCGTTTTCTAGGGACTATAGGCCGGTAGAATCCTTTACCTTTTCACGATACTCCTGTAGAGAAGGGGCCGTACGGTTTGCCTACAGCAGTTTATTAATAAGGTCAAGTTCTATAGAATTAATAGGATATATCTTAGCGCTTAAAGGGTCCGTATTTAGTTCTGCCTATATTTAGGGGTCAAGGTATTCTGGTTATAGTAGTGTCTAAGTCTATAATAAGATCTTTACAGCTACCTAGTTATCTAGGTCCTGTTTATGCCTTATAAGAGCATTTGTACGGTTGGTAGTACCTGGCCTATATATAATTAGGAAGTTGAACTGGGATAGAACCTCTGCCCAGCATACCTGCCGGGCTGTAAGGGCCTTTGTTGTCATAAAATATTCTAGGGCTTTATAGTCCGAAACTACTTAAATAGGCTTAGGGGCTCCTTTTAACTGTGTTCGCCAGTACTAAAAGCTAGAGATAATGGCCAGCATTTCTTTATTATGAATTGGGTAGTTTAGCTTAGTATCTATTATAGTCTTTAAATAGTAAGCAATAGGGTGCCATTTTCCGTCTATCTGCTTTTGGGAGTAAACGCCAGCTATAATGCTGTCTAAGGCATTAGTTTCTAGTATTGAGGGCCATTCTAGGTTAAAGTAGGCGAGTAAGGGAGTAGAGACTAGTTGTTTCTTAAGCTTGTTAAAGGCCTGCCTATATACGGTATTAAAGTGAAAGGGCTGGTCCTTATAGGTAAGTTGGCTTAGGGGCCAGGTAATTCTACTATAGTTCTTAATAAAGCGTTAATAGAAGTTATAGAACCCTAAGAATAACTACACCCCCTTTACGGTCCTTAGGGGTATCTATTGGTTAATTATAGCTATCTTTTCTAGGTCTGCCTTGATTCCGTTTATACTAATAATAAACCCTAGGTACTTTATACGCTTAATACTGAATTCTAATTTCCTAATATCGGCCTAGAGGCCAGCCTCTCAGAGCCGTTGTAGGACTTTATAGATATGCTCCTTGTGTTCCAACTTATTCTTAAAGTAAATTATAATGTTATCTAGGTAGGCCGTATAGAAGTTATTAAGGTAGTTAAAGAGTATATCGTTTATATATCGCTGGTATGTAGCTGGTCCGTTGGTTAGTCTAAAGGGAAGTACTTTATATTTATATATTCCGTAACGGGTTTAAAATATAGTAAGGTCTTCTAATTTAGGGTCCATTCTAATCTAGTGAAAAGCCTGACGGATATTAAGCTTAGTAAAGATTTTAGCTCTACTTATTTGGGCTAAGGTCTTATTAAGTAAGGGCAAGGGGTAGCGGTCCTTGCGGGTTATATTATTAAGTTTATAGTAGTTGATACAGAAACGAAGTCCTCCATTTGGCTTCTTAGCAAAGAGAATAGGCGAGTTAAAAGGGGCTTGACTAGGCTTAATAAAGCCCTTATTTAGGTTATTAATAAGGTACTACTTTATAGCCTATAATTTGGCAGTAGACTGCTAATAAAGGGGGCTATAACTAAGGGTGTCTTCCTTATCTGGCTCAATCTTAATCTTGTAGTCGTACGGTTAGTGAGGTGGGAGTATATTGGACGCTGCCTTAGAGAATATGTCCTTGAATTTCTGGTGTTAATGGGGCAGTTTCTGTTCTACTAGCTCCTTATCTATAAGCTTACTTTCCTGTCTACTAAGCTCGCTTTTCTTTTCCTTAATTATTTAATCGATTTCATATAAGCTGGTAGTAAAGGCAACAGTATTGGGTTAGACCAAGTTCTAGTAGAATCCTATAGCGCTAATACAGCAGATATTAACTGGGGGAAGGTCTATAGGTTTTTTTATAGACTTTTATTAGGCCGTATTTTATGGTATGGGGTTTATAGTCTTCCTTAGCTTATATTCCATTTTCCATAAGTTATCCTTCCAGTCTATTAGTTTAGTATGGCGTCCGGTATTCCTGGCCTTCCTTTATAGCTGTGTAGGGCCTAAGTTCTCTGTGGGGGACTTAGCTAGGTCACTACTAATTTCCTAGATCTCTAGTGCGGGTAGCGTAACATAGGTAGTCTAGGGGCGGTGTAGTATATAAATCCGTTACGGATTAAGCTGTATATCTTTCTTAAAGGCCTAGTCCCTACGCATAGCGTTGGCCTGGTAAATAGTATTAATCTAGGGCCGTATATGGTTTTCCATTATAATACTGATTTCTTTTATAAAGGAAGGGGTTAGGGGTAGGGATTTAGGCCAGATAAGCTATCTACTCTATACATTAAGCTGTAAGCCTAAATAGGCTAGCCATTTTCTTCTTAAGATTATATCGTGGCTTCCTAGGTCTGTAATAAGAAAGGGGACGTTATACTACCTTCGTTTATTAACATGGAGGTAGATCCATAAGATAGTTATAATAGGTAGTCCTATTTGTCTATTATACCCGTAAATAGGAACTGGTTTAGGCAGTTCCTTAAAAGGCGCATTTAAAAATTCAGCTAGCTTTACGGCGCACTAGGTATCTATTAAGGCAAAGGCATTTACTCTAGAGTTAGCTAAAGCAGAGGTTAAAACTTAATATCTATTGCAAAATAAAGTATAAGGAATAGTGCAGCTTCTTCTACCAACTAGCTGACCTAGATTAATATATAACATATTAATTCCTTTTAACCCTAGAAAGGAGTCTTTCTCTAGGGTTCCTCTTTTTCTAACTCTATACTATCCTCCTAAATTAATAGAACCTCGCCCGTTTTTGCCTTTGTCTAGCAATCCTTTGCAAAGTGATCTTTTTGGCCGTATAAGAAGCAAGCTCCTTAATTACTAAGGGCCTATTTACAGGGGTCGTTATACGTGGGCTAAGTATACGCTAGACCCGTAGTAGGACTAGCTACACGGCTAGCTGCTAAATTAACGGCGGGCTGTGCGGCTGGTGCTGTAGGAGTTACAGATCGTGCTAGAGTGTTATGGGCTATTTATATAGTGCTTACAGTCTAGTTTGGAGAGTTTTTAGCTTTATACTATTTAGCTTATACCTTAATTTAACAGAGGCCTTAGTTAATAGATAGGCAGTAGTCCATAAGTACCTTTAGCGTCTATATAGTAGTAAAAACTGGTAGTACGGCGCGCTGTAGGTCTAGGGTAAGCTTATTAAAGAGGTCCAGCATTAGGTCTTTATAGGGAATTTAGGCTTAGCCAGCTAGGTATAAAAAGCGGGTCTAAAAGGCTAAAAAGGTCTCCATCGTCTTTATATTAAGAGCTTTATAATTAAGGCGGGCGTTCTATACCTTAAAGGGGTCCTTGTAGATGGAAGATAAGTAGTTAATTATCCTGTTTCTAGAGAGGAAGGGATCTGCCAAGTCCTAGGCGTATTGTAGACGTAGGTGCATCTATGCATCTCCACTAGTACGGCCAAAGACGTAGGCCATCTTAGCTTAAGTAGTGGGGAAGTGGTCTGTATTAACTTCAAGCTTATCCTATAATTAAAGCTTCCAGTTATTAAATATGGGGTTAGTTCCGTCTGTAAGTAATAGGGGGTCTGCAACCTTCGCGGACCGTAATAATGCTAATGCTATATATTAGGCTAGGGCCTTAAGGACTATAGCAAGTCTCTAGGTATCTAATAACTCCTTACTAGGTATAGGGGTGTCTCTAGTTTTAAGCAGCTCTCAAAGCCGTTTAATTTTAGTATTAGCTGCTGCTAGTTCTTCCTAGGGGGTTAAGACAGCGACTGTTTCACTATTAAAGGTATTTACGGGTCCTGCAGCGGCTTTACCAACTGCTGTATTTTTTGGCATGGTGGTAAGGGTATTAGGTAATTTCCGGTGTTTGTTTATTTCCTAGGGGGTCTAGTCTGTGCGTGTCCTATTCTTAGGTTTCGCGTTCTGTTCGTGTTCTTTTAGTTCTTAGGGGTCTGTCCTATCCTTATAGTCCTATTCTGTGTCCTTATCCTGTTCGTGGCCTTATAGATATATTTGAGTTCCTTCTCAGGAAAGAAGAGTAGTAATGAGCTTTAGATAATATTAGCGACTTAGTTAATTGAGGCATAAGCACGGCAAGAGGGTCGCGCAAGCCTGTATGATTGGATTGTCTATAAACGAGGATCCAAAGCTAGAGAAAGGAAAGGAGAAGAAGAGCAGCGCCGCTTGATGTTTTATGCGATCTTTGCGTCACGTGACCGCAATCTGCGGCAATTTGCCAGTACCGTAATACTGTCCGAGATTGTCTGAAACTGTCTGCAATTGTCCGCTACAATCCACTGCCATAATCCACCGTTTTCCACCAGCGCCGTAACATGCTGAGGTGGTGATACTAGATTTGGCCTGTGCGACTAGGCGGGCTGTGCGGCTAAGCGGACCAATCCTTATAACCTTTAGCATATTTCGAAACAATATTGATAAAGATGTCTATTCAAAGCGAAGTCACGCCTCCTCCGAACAGCAACATCAATGTCTATCACAATTAGCCTTTCGGCTTTTCGCTTTGAAATAAGGCTTATTTAATAGAGAATTTGTTGTTCATTCGTTTTATAGCCTCGATAATGCTATGCCGTACGGCGTTGTGTTGTCGTCGCGATAAACTGTCTTACCCCTTGGTCGCGAACAGTTTTCGCGATTTCCACAACTGTTGATAAGTAGTCTTTCCTGACAATTTTTCCCACAGGGTTTTTTAACAGGTTTTAAATTGACGCTTTCCAGCTTCCTCCTCCTTACTACGTCGTCGATAATACCCCACGGGCGCAAAGAGACGACATATATTCCTACTTCTATATTGGTTGTTGGGCGCAGGCCTCGTACCGCTAGGTTCTAACGGTACGCGTTGTTGGGGCAATGAGTGTGTAATCATCTACCACTGCTTGAGACAGTAGGGAGCCTACTATGCAAGACAGCAGGCTGAGGCGAGATTACCCTCTTCTCGGGCCTACATCCCCCAATACAATACATTATTCAGAATATATCTCTGCGAGCGAGTGAATAGAATGCTTAAATATATTTTAATCGACCTAATTTAACCAGGACCTCCAGATTGAATGCGTTGCCAAGCCCGCGAGCTCTCAGTTGATTGAATTGATTGAGTCTTAGCATTCAATTCAATTCAATATCGATGCCTCGTTGAATGATTTGCAAGCCTATTAATGCCGTCATCGAAGATAAGAATATCTAGCTTATCGGAAGTATATTTTCTTCGTGCGGCTGTGAAAGTCGTCGTAATGAAGGAACGAAAAGACGACACTCCATTAAAGCCATGGATGAGATAGGTTAATAATTCCGTGAAGACTGCTCCAAGTTTCCAAATGTCATTTTGTTGAAGCTGATCATAACTGGGCGGTTTGATTTTAAAAGAGCTTTGTGGAGGATCAAAAGATATACTCTGTGATGTTTTAAGGTATTCCTTTGCTTCAGGAACATCATATCTCCACGCTGACTTGGCCTCCGTAGTTCCTAGCTGCTATGTTGAAGTTTCCTGAAGGTTGATGGCGAGCCCAAAATCTGAGATTTTCGCAGTAGATACCGAGAGCTAGGTTCATTGAAGAGCAACATATCTGACGCTTTAATATCTGTGTACGATGTTGCATTTACCGTGGGGGTAGGCTAGTGCACTTGCAAGGCCTTTGAACCGTGACCACAGGGATTGAAACGCATTTAGAACATAACTATCTTGAATCAAGCCATGAAGCAGCTGCTCAAGCTTCCGATAGCAAGGGAAAACAAAAATTGATAAATGATCTCTCCAGTATTGTGATCCTCTGATCGAAACGCAGTTAGGGCCTAGATAGCGTTCGGGTGGTGGATTTTGCCTGTACGACATAATGCTTCATATTCTTGAAAGAACTCTTTGGCCGAGGCTCCTTTATTCAACCTTTTCAGCACACACTGGCGAGTTTTATATAGTCGGTGTAGAAGATATGGCTGCCTTTTGTCGGACGGACAAGTCAAGAAGGAGAACTCTGTCGAATTAATATAGGCTCTTGAGCCTCAATATATACAGTCAAGTCAAATGGGCAAGACACCCCTGATCTATACCCACATACAGTGATTGTATTGGACTGGACTGGACTGGATTTGAGCTCAAATCCAGTCCATCCAATTCTTTTAGAATTTGGCTCCTGGAGTTCCAAGGGAATCCAATGCAAATATATACTATAAATAGTACGTCTTGGCACAATTTTGGTGTTAATATTAAGACGGGTAGGTGAGCAAATATACTAAATTTAATATAAAAATAGTCTATATTATATCCAATAGAGCTTATCTACTACATTAACCTCACTAATGTCGTCGCCGTTGCCCTTAATTAGAGCCAAACCTCCTTAGAGTCCTCTATACTATTATTAGGAAGTTCTGCCTGCGCAGTAGCAATTATAGCGATATCTACAGCAGCACGAGCTGGCTTCTATCAGTGGTATTCCTGATAAAGGCTGCGATTCGCCTACTGCCTTGCTAATATCCTTATTATTAAATGTATCTCTCCGCGGAGGCCTAAACGAGTGCAAAGAACCTCATTTGCCTTAATTATATCCATCTAGAGTTGAGATTGTTGGTCTTTAAGGAGGATCTTGTAGCTACTAAATAGGCGTTGGTATTTAGCGAGGATATTAAGGGCGAATCGAGTAAGGTCGGGTTGGCTGATAGAGCGATCCTGCTAGAATTGAATTACGTCAAAGTCTTCGTCATAGCGGAGTTGAGGATAAGATCGCTCTGTAGCGGCGATAGGTAGGAAAACACCAAAACGGTAAGAGTAGGATGGTAGAAGCAAGTCTAATATACGCTATTTTGGGGCAGACGCTCACCGCTAGAGCTAACGGACGATTGGCTCTGCTAGTCCTTAGTACCCGTATTAACACGTTTTAGTCCTTTCTCCTTAACCTCCTTCCGATTCAGGCTAGAACTGTTCCTATTCGAGTTAAAACTATTCCTATTTGGGTATAGAACTAGAGCTCCAGGAGCGCCAGTTCGACCAGATCCACTCCACTCCAGATCTAAAATCACTAGATCCAGCTCCGATGCAACCCCTGGATCCACATGGAGCTCCAACATTACCCCAGTCCAATACAATCACTGCCCACATAGGCAACAGGACGACGATCGTAATTAGCGGGTCGTTCGACACCTTTGGATATCTCCTGTGTTTATTCTCTCGGGCGAAAGGAGAACCGTCTGTAGCCTTTCGAAATTTAAGCTTCTACAGTGAAGACCTGGCATGTCTCGCCCTTGGAGATAAGGGCCCATAGAGATAACTTGAGTCGCTATCTAGTGTTTTATCAGTATCAGACTGTGGCATAAGTTTAACACTATACTCCTTTGTTTCAAGACCATCGGAGCCTCCGGGTATCACTAATTTTCCGTTCAGTGAAGGATAAACTAGAGGAACTGATGATGGCCTGTATAGTTTATGTGGAGAAGCTTCTTGATGGTGCTTACGCCGGTTTGAGATGATATGAGCGCTAGCTTCTTTTGCCAACAACCACCGTGGATTTCCAGGTGTCAATTGCGATCTTGTTGAAGGCAAATTTGTCGACAGCGAAGTTCTCAATGGCTGACGAAGGCGGTTTCCAGAGAGATGACTCAGGTATTCTTTTTTTCCCTAGACTAGCATAAGCATCTACTAGAATTGCTACTTTAGTAAGTGGCCTTGGGATTCTGAGCATATATGTGTTTTCAGCCAGGCAGGTATCACGAATGACATAAGCTAGCTGATAGGTAGAGACACAGAATTGAACGAGTGATCTGTTTTATTCAAGGTGGCTCTAAGAGCCCTAATATACATAAGAAAAATAACCCCTTACAGGGGTCCCTGGAGGGTGGTGTAACAGACCAAAATTAGGCTGATATTGATGTCTGACAGCCGTCGTCACAGGTCGATATTACCCTAGCTGTAAAGCTACCTCCGCGGCCAACATGTGTCATGTTGCAACAACTTTATTTAGCGATCTGAACTATTATATGGGAAAGCTGCCCATATACCTCTACTGCCCATTCCTCTCCGAAGAGCCCAGCAAGACATTTCATTAACAGGTGACGATCAAGATATTGTATACCGTTCGGCACCTAAACCACACTAGTTTTTATTTGACGAGGTAGTAGAATCCATCGAAGTCTGCTAGGCATTGTCGGCGTATCACTAGCCAACACCAAGAAGGCACATGGGTCTGCGTGGAATCGGAGTGGGTTCGGGCATGTCAAGCATAAGACTCGAGAAGTGTTGGATTCTCACTGTACCAAGAAGATGTTAGGCAGACAAGGCGGCACAAGGCGGCACAAGGTGGCCTGTTGTAAGGGATATTATTGCGGACACCTCGGGTTGCCTTCAGGACAACCTCCGGACGCCCCTCGGATGGTCGCCGGTCACGTGCCGGAGGCACGTGCCCGTAGTATATAGTCTCCACGATCCTAGAGGC
>Ga0307507_10000813_pt1 | contig 69032 bp, 17 predicted proteins | sample 7_EM_MG_FD_207223 | JGI IMG/M metagenome (GOLD analysis project Ga0307507, IMG submission 207223) | Populus trichocarpa ectomycorrhiza microbial communities from riparian zone in the Pacific Northwest, United States - 7_EM | ecosystem: Host-associated > Plants > Roots > Unclassified | place... | reverse complement strand
CGCGAGTTACGTGACTTAAGGACCGCATAAAATATCAAGCGGCGCTGCTATTCTTCTCCTTCCTTTCTCTAGCTTTGGATCCTCGTTTATAGACTACCAATTATATAGGCTTGCGCGTCCCTCTTGCCGTGCTCGTGCCTTAATTAACTAAGTCGCTAACATTATCCAAAGCTTATCACCACTCTCTCTTCCTAAGAAGGAACTTAAATATATCTATAAAACCATAAATAGAATAAGGAAATAGAACAGGACCCTAAGGACATTACTAGAACCAAAAGAATACAAACAAAACGCGAAACCTAAAGAATAGGACACGCACGGACCAGAACCCTAGAAAATAAATAAATACCGGAAATTACCTAGTACCCCTACCACTATGCCAAGAAATATAGCAGCTGGTAAAGCTACTGTAGGACCCGTAAATACCTCTAATAGTAAAATAGTCGCCATTTTAACCCCCTAGGAAGAGCTTATAGTAGCTAATGCTAAAATTAAACGGCTCCGAGAGCTGCTTGAAACTAGAGACACCCCTATACCTAGTAATAAATTATTAAACACCCAGAGGCTTGCTACGGTCCTTAAGGCCCTAGCCCAATATATAGCATTAGCATTATTGCAATCCGCGAAGGTTGTAGACCCCCTATTACTCACGGATAGAACTGACCCTATATTTAATAACTGGAAGCTTTAACTGTAGGACAAGCTTAAAGTTAATGCGGACTATTTTCCTAATACCTAAGCTAAAATGCCATATGTCTTTGGCCGTACTAGCGGTGATATATAGACATACCTACGTCCGCGATACGCCTAGGACTTAGTAGACCCCTTCCTCTCTAAAGAAGAGATAATTAACCACTTATCTTCTATTTATAAGGACCCCTTTAAAGTATAGAACGCCCAGCTTAATTATAAAAGCCTAAATATAAAAACAACAGAGACCTTTTTAGCCTTTTAGACCCGCTTTCTATACTTAGCTAGATAGGCTTGAATCCTCTAGGAAGATCTAATGCTAGACCTCTTTAACAAGCTTACCCTAGACCTATAGCACGCTATACTACCAGTTTATACTACTATATAGACGCTTAAGGAACTTATAAACTAATGCCTAGCTATTAACTAGGGCCTCTGTTAAATTAAGGCATATACTAAGTAGTATAAGACTAGAAGCTCTGCTAACTAGAATATAAGTACTACCAGAACGGGCCGCAGCGCCCTAGTAAGATCTACAACCCCTATAGCACTGGCCGTACAGCCCGCCGCTAATTTAGCAGCTAATTATATAGCTAGTCCTGCCATAGGTCTAGCGAATGCTCGGCCTATATACAGTAACCCCTATATATAGGCCCTTAGCGATTAGGGAGCTTGCTTTTCTTACGGCCAGAAGGGCTATATTATAAAGGATTACCTAATAAATATAAAAGCGGGCGAGGTTCTGTTAATCTAGGAGGATAGTATAAAGTTAGAAAAAGAGGAACCCTAGAAGAAGACTCCTCTTTAGGGTTAAAAGGGATTAATATGTTATATATTAATCTAGGTCGGCTAGTTAGTGGAAGAAGCTACACTATCCCTTATACTTTATTCTATAATAAATATTAAGTTTTAACCTCTGCTTTAGCTAACTCTAGAGCAAATGCCTTCGCCTTAATAGATACCTAGTGTGCTGTAAAGCTGGCTAATTTTCTAAATATACCCTTTAAAGAACTGCCTAAACCAATTCCTATTCGCGGGTATAATGGACGGATAGGGCTACCTATTATAATAATCTTGTGGATTTACCTCCGTGTTAATGGATAAAGATAGTATAATATCCCCTTGCTTATTACGGACCTAGGAAGCCACAATATAATTTTAGAAAGAAAACGGCTAGCCTATTTAGGCTTATAGCTTAATATATAGAGCAGATAGCTTATCTACCCTAAAACCCTACCCTTAACCCCTTCCTTTATAAAAGAAATTAGCATTATAATAGAAAACCTTATACGGCTATAGGTAGACACCGTTTACTAGGCTAATGCTATACGTAGAGACCAGGCCTTTAAGAAAGATATATAGCTTAATCCGCAACGGGTCCGCATACTACGCCGCCCCTAGACTACCTATATTATGCCACCCGCACCAGAGATTAAAAAAGTTAGTAAAAAGCTAGTAAAGCTCCCCATAGGGAACTTAGGCCCTATATAGCCATAAAGAATAGCAAGGAGTATTAGATACTATACTAAACGTATAGACTAGAGGGATAACTTGCGGAAGATAGAATAGAAGCTAAGAAAGATTATAAACCCTAAACTGCAAAATACAACCTAATAATAGTCCGTAAAGAAACCTACGGACCTCCTACCAGTTAATATCTACTATATTAGCGCTATAGGATTCTACCAGAACTTAGTCTAACCTAATACTATTACCTTTACTACTAGCTTATATAAAATTAATTAAATAATTAAGGAAAAGGAAAATAAGCTTAGCAAATAGGAAGGTAAGCTTATAAATAAGAAGCTGGTAGAATAGAAACTACCCTATTAATACTAGAAATTTAAGGACGTGTTCTCTAAGGCAGCGTCTAATATACTTCCGCCTTACTAACCGTACAACTATAAGATTAAAATTAAGCTAGATAAGGAAGACATACTTAGCTATAGCCCCCTTTATTAGCAGTCTACTACCGAATTATAGGCTATAAAGTAGTACCTTATTAATAACCTAAATAAGGGCTTTATTAAACCTAATTAAGCCCCTTTTAACTCGCCTATTCTCTTTACCAAAAAGCTAAATAGAGAACTTTGTTTCTGCATTAACTACTACAAACTAAATAATATAACCCATAAGGACCGCTACCTACTGCCCTTACTTAATAAGACTTTAACCTAAATAAGTAGAGCTAAGATCTTTACTAAGCTTAATATCCATTAGGCCTTTTACTAGATTAGGATAGACCCTAAATTAAAAGATCTTATTATATTTCGGACCCGTTATAGAATATATAAATATAAAGTACTTCCTTTTAGACTAACTAACGGACTGGCTATATACCAACGATATATAAATTATATACTCTTTAACTACCTTAATAACTTCTATATAGCCTACCTAGATAACATTATAATCTACTTTAAGAATAAGTTAGAACACAAGAAGCATATCTATAAAGTCCTATAATAGCTCCGCAAGGCTAGTCTCTAGGCTAATATCAGGAAATTGGAACTTAGTATTAAGCATATAAAGTACCTAGGTTTTATTATTAGTATAAATAGAATTAAGGCCGACTTAGAGAAAACGGCTATAATTAACTAGTGGACACCCCCACGGACTGTAAAGGGGGTATAATTATTTTTAGGTTTCTGTAACTTCTACTAACGCTTTATTAAGAACTATAGTAGGATCGCCTAGCCTCTTAACCGCCTTACTAAAAAGAACCAGCTATTCCACTTTAACGCCATATATATGCAGGCCTTTAATAAGCTTAAAAAACAGCTAGTATTAGCTCCCCTACTTACCTACTTTAACCTAGAACGGCCCTTAATGCTAGAAACTGATGCCTTAGACGGCGTAATAGCTAGAGTTTTCTCCTAGAAGTAACTAGATGGAGAATGGCACCCTATTGCATACTATTTAAAGACTATAATAGATGCCGAGCTAAACTACCACATCCATAACAAAGAAATGCTGGCCATTATCTCTAGCTTTTAGCACTAGCGTATATAGCTAGAGGGGACCCCTAAGCCTATTAAGGTAGTTTTAGATTATAAGGCCCTAAAATACTTTATAATAACTAAGGCCCTTATAGCCTGGTAGGCACGCTAGGCGGATATCCTATCTTAGTTTAACTTCTTAATTATATATAGACCAGGCACTATAAACCGTGCGGATACTCTTATAAGGCGTAAATAGGACCTAGGTAACCAGGCAGCTATAAAGATCTTATTATAGACCTAGACACTACTATAACCAGAGTACCTTAGCCCCCAGATATAGGCAGAACAAAATACAAACCCTTTAGACGCTAAGATATATCCTATTAACTCCACAGAACTTAACCTTATTAATAAACTGCTATAGACAAACTGTACGGCCCCCTCTCTACAGGAGTACTATAAAAAGGCAAAAAATATTACCAGCCTATAGTCCCTTAAAAATGGACTACTTAAGCACTAGGAACGGCTAGTAGTAGCTAAAAAATAGAACTTACGGACCCAGCTTATTACTAAAGCTTATGCCTAGGTCTCTACGGCCCACCCTAGAAAGAATAAGACCTATAAAATTATTAGTAACCAATACTACTGGCCTGGAATGGTTATAGATATTAACCACTATATACAGAACTGTAACAACTGCTATAGGTTTATAATTCCATAGGATAAGACCCTAGAACTATTAAAGCCACTCCTAATACTAGAACGCCCCTAGTAGTATATCTCTATAGACTTTCACAAGCTACCTATAGACCGTAATAGATATAATATAGTAATAATCCTAGTTAACTGTTTTGGCAAGCGCCTATTCTTAATCCCTTATTACAAGGATATTAATGCCAAGGAGGTAGCCTAACTATATATCCATTATATCTACCAAATCTACGGACTACTAGATACTATTATATCCAATTACAGGCCATAGTTTATATCAGCCTTCTAGAATAAGTTTACTTAGATCCTTAGCATTAAGCTAAAGCTTTCCATAGCATACCACCCCCAGATAAACGGTTAGACAGAGATTATAAATTAATACTTAGACTAGAGGCTCTGGCCCTTTATTAACTACTTCTAAAACAACTAGGGCGAACTGCTACCCCTAATAAACTACGCCCAGGCAACCCTACCCTATAACTCTACGGGATTTACACCTATTTAGCTAGAAATGGGATACTTACCCTATATAAGCTTTAACTAGGAAAGACCAGAGGGGCTATAGACTGTACACAAAAGACTATCTTATAAGGAAGCCTAGTAATATGCCAAACGCTTAAAAGAAGCCTGGACAGTAGCCTATATAAATCTAGAAAAGGCCCAGAGATTAATAAAACAGCAGGCAAATAAGCACAGGCGCGAGCCTGACTTTACCGTAGATAATAGGGTCTAGGTTATAACAAAGAACTAAAAGATAGAACGGCCTAGCCGCAAGCTAGACTATAAAATAGTAAGACTATATAAGATCCTTAATAAAAAAGGCAACTTATATAAGGTTAAGCTCCCAGACTTAATTAAAGTCTACCCTATCTTTTCGCCGGATAAGCTACGGAAGGCTATAAATAACCCACTACCTAGATAAAAGAATAAGCCTCCCCTGCCAATTTAAGTTAATGGCAACAACGAATAGGAAGTTAATAAAATACTAGCCTATAAACTAGTATGAGGAACGCTAAAATACCATATTTAATAGAAAGGTTATAATCTAGACCCAATCTAGTACCCCGCTTAGAACTTTATAGGTTGCCCCTAGAAGCTTAAAGAGTTCTATAACTAATACCCTAACAAGCTAGGACCCCCAAAGTATCTAGACAAGTGGATGGAGTGCTAGTATAGCAAAGATAATAGGCTACCTGTTAAGCATATAGATAAGAACACCCTACGGACATGATACGGACATACAAAGCCTAAGGGCAGGCTTTTTTAGAGGGGGGGGTAATGTTATAGTGCTGGTGGAAAACGGTAGATCTTAGCAGACGTGGATTATAGTAGACGCAAGTTACGTAACTTAAGGACCGCACAAAATATTAAGCGGCGCTGCTATTCTTCTTCTTCCTTTCTCTAGCTTTGGATCCTCGTTTATAGACTACCAATTGTACAGGCTTGCGCGTCCCTCTTGCCATGCTCGTGCCTCGATTAACTAAGTCGCTAACAGCTAAGATACCCTATTATAGAGGAGTTATATATAAATTTAAGTATTTTAAATTATAAAGGTTTAGAATTTAGAACTATTATCTTCTATTAATAATATAATTAATTATTTTAAATTTCGCATTTAGCAAATATAATATCCTTATACTATTATTTTCCTATTTAAATTGCTTTTATTATATCTATTATCTATATATTATTCTTATATTTATATTCTATTGGCTTATTATTTTCTATTTTCTATTTATTAACTTTAAATTTATTTCTATTAAATTCTATATCTAAAAATATAGAATATAGTTTTTTTTAAATATTTAGGAGGTAGTAAGATCTATAACATAGTCTATAGGTAAGCGGCCCACCTCAAAACTTACCAAAAATTGGAAAACCATACCTTAATATCTTAACAACCACCTAATAATAAATTCCAATAATTTGAATTTAGACTTTTATATATACTCTATAGCTTTTATTAAAGTTGCATTGTAAATAGATTAGTGGTTTTAAGATATTATAATTTAGAGGCTAAAACGAGGCCAAAACAAGGCTAAATTACTATATCTTAAAAACTACTAACCTATTTACGATGCAACTTTAATAGAAGTTGTAAATTATATATAAAAGTTTAAATCCGAATTATTAGAATTTATTATAAAGTGGTTGTTAAGATATTAAGGTATGGTTTTTCCAATTTTTAGTGGGGTTTTGAAGTGGGCCGCTTACCCATGGAGTACGTTAATTAATTTATAATCTATTTATCTAAAGCTTTTATAAATAGGTCCTATAATTATTATATTAATATAGGACAGCGGTAGCGGGACACCCCCTAATTGATATGCGGACACCCCCCAATTGATATACGGACACCCCCCAATTGATATACGGACACCCCCCACTGATTGAGTTTAGTTCCTTCCTAATTAAGTTAGAATTACGTGAATTTAGGTTGTTTGCATCTGCATCGCGAAAATCAAATTATTAAAATGCAACTTTTATGACTGTAATATCGATTGCGCAGTACCCTGTGAGGCGCCGCGTGGACTTATTTGGGTGCTGCTACCTCTGCTTGATGTCTACGAACTGCGTCTGCGAGCAAGCCCGCGAGCACACCTGCGCCTGCGCCCACGCCCACGCATAGTATACCCGGTATTCTGTTCAGATCCTGATGGCTCGCGATAAGTTGATGTATCAACGCGAACAGAGCCAGCTGGGCGGCCGCGGCGGCGCTCAACAGTTTGAGGCTGGGGAGATAGGTAAGGCAAATGCGAGATGATGTTTTGGGTATGGGCGCGCGACGGTCACGTACCGATGCAGATGCAAACAACATAAATTCACGTGATATTCTAACTTGATCAGGAAGGAACTAAACTCAATCAGTGGGGGGTGTCCGTATATCAATTGGGGGGTGTCCGCATATCAATTAGGGGGTGTCCCGCGACCGCTGTCCTTAATATATTAGGCTTTTAATTAAGTTTACCTAGTTAGTATATAATTTTAAAATTAAATTATAAAAGGTATTTAGCCTAATAAATTTAGAGCTATATTAATTGCTTTATAGTTATAAAGTACTATAGGTTCGTATAGTCTGTTAATATATATATTAGAAATAATAATCTTTTAAGCTTAGAACGCTATTATTTAAAGTATTTAATAATTATAAGTAGTTCCTTATTATATATCTTATAGTTTAATTCAATAGGGGTAAGTTTCTAAGAGAAAAAAGCTACTAGATATGGTTTACCATTCTTATTATATTATAATAATACTTCCCCTAGTATATAATTAGATAAGTCTATTTTAATAATATATTTAAGATTAGAGTTAAGGCATATAAGAATTAGAGTAGTTATAAAGTAATATTTTAAGTTATTAAAAGCTTATTTATATCTAATAGTCTATTTTTAAATTTTTTTATTAGATTTACTAATAGCTAAGCTGTTTTTAAGAAATAGTTAATAAATTAATAATAGAAATTTATAAATTCTAGAAATCCTTAAATATCTTATATATTACTAGGGCTTTTTTAGTTTATAATTATAGCAACTTTTTTAGGGTCTATTTTAATTCTATTATAGGATATAATTAATCCTAAGTATATAACCTTAGATGCGTAAAACTTATATTTCTTAATATCGCATTATAAGCTTATATTTTATAAGTGTAGGTATTATAAGGTGATATCACGTAGCTACGGTTCGTAGATAGTATGATGATTGTTATTGTATTGTATTATTGCTCTTCCTTAAGGAAGGGCGAGGAGCTTAAGGCTCCTCGCTACGCTAGTGCCGCGGCGGCATATAATGGCAACTTGCCTGTATTCCCAACACTGGCAACCCTTCTTTTACGGTTGCCATCTATATATATATACCGCTTGACTAGCGTAACAAATATCAATCCTCCTTACTCACTATTGCCATTGTAATATAAGTCTCGCTGTCCCAAAATTTGCCTCTTAGCACGTGGTGCTTTCTTACTTAGGAGTTGTAGGTAGATATTTTATTAGGAGGGCCGCTAAGGCGCTAGTAGTAAGCGAGCTAATAGCGATTTTCTATCCCGGGGATGGAAAATCCTGATTGGCTGGTTTAAGTTAGGGTCTGTAGAATATTATGCCCCTACTTTCTTTTAACCTAACCTTTAACTTATATACGTAGAGTATTTGTGTTAATAAACGTCTTTAGTGCCTTGTTTAGGTTCGCCTTTATTATTATATCTGCTGGGTTATCTTAGCTATTAATCTATTAAATCTTAAAGAGTTTTTGACGCTTGTAGGATTGCCGAAGTGCTATAATATTAATTATAAGGCGCTTCTTCTTTATGGTACTAAGCTTGACTAAACACTTATAGAGGGAGTATGAATTGGTGTATACGATTATAGGGATAGTGGGAAGTTTAAGTTAATCTGTAATTATCTTTAGGGTAGTTCTAATTGTAATTACTATGTTAACTCTGCTAACTATTCCATATATCTCTGATGCTAGAACGCTTTAAGTAATATACTTGCTTTTAGTTGAGCTCTAATAAATAAGATTGCTGTGGATTATGAAGTTATTCTCTCTAGTAGATTTGTTCGCGATAATAATCTTATATCCTAGCTAGGAGCTGAAATCTTTGTTATTTGCAAACGATCTATTAATAAATATAAAGAGCTTAGTAGTGGGAAGATTAATAGGCACGTAGAGTAGTCTCTAATTAAGGTAATTTATTTACAAAAAAAAAAATTTATTTAGGGCAAGAACATCGTCTTTGGTTAGTTCCTAGTATTAAGCGGCAATAGAGGGATTAAAAGAAGCCTTAGGTTAATAGATAGAAGCAATATAAGCTCTATAGGCGCGTTGCTCCACGTATCCTTGCTTTAGAGAATTAACGTTAATAATGTTAATCTTTTTACCTTGACTCTTCTGGCGTAAAGCAATGGAATCCTTATTTAGGGAGAGGATGCATCTATTAAAGAGTAATAGTGTTGTTAAATTGAGCTTTTCCTTTAGCTTTGCTATAAGGTTTGCCTTTACTAGCTTATCTTCTTTAAGAGCTAAGAATTGGTCGTCTCCTAAGATAATTATATTATTAGTTTGTATGCTAATGATTCCAAATAGAGTTCCTATAGCTATAATGAGGAAGCATAGATTAAATATAGAAGTATTTATTAAAAGCTTCTCTTTGTGGTGCTTACTATAGGTAGCCCACTAATAAGTTCCTATCTCTGCAATTCTATATAATAGCTTAAGCACAACTATAATTGTCTCTTTAGGATATTGGTGGCGAATTTGCTTTGGAAGGTATGCTAATATTAAGTGCTAAAGGTGCGTTTCTGATTGGGTGTAGGCCTAAGTGATATTTTATAAATAAACCGCCATTTTATTCTTTATTAAGGAGGGAGCTAGTGTAATAATAACTTACTAACTAGCTTGTTAAATTATAGGAGATTATATAAGAATTACCTTTTTACTATTATTATTGTAACCTTAGATAATAAGCCTTAATTTCTTAAATAGGGCGTTAGTAGCTTTGCCCTTAATTTTATTAACCATTCTTAATTTAAAGATGCGAACTTTATTAAACTTAGTAGGGTTATATTTCTTAGATTTAAAGACTTCTTTTATAATAAGACCATCGATCTCCTGCTTATTAGATACTTAGAAAGGAGCTCCTAGAGTTATAATATAACCTTTTTTTAGAGCTGTTTTGCGAGTTTAAAGTTAGCCTTCTTCTTGGCTGTTATAAAGGCTATTAACAGCTTAACTCCATTCTTAATAGCGGCAATAAATTGCTCTTTAAAATTAATAAGATATTAGCAATTTTGTAATCCCTTTAGGCAACCTCTACCGCGTTATAGTTGCGGCGTATCTACTATAACTATATTAGAATTGTGGTCGCCTTTTAGAGTATATTAATTGTGGCTCTTCTTTAGGGCATTTTCTGTGATATCCTATAAAGGCTTAGAACTGTTATCTTTGTAGTAAGGCTTAATAACAGTTAAACAGAATTAAGTAGGTCCGTAAGGTATCTAAATAGTATAAGTCTGGCTATTAATTGCAATAAGTTAATATGGGCCTAACTATTCTCCCTTTTTACGCTATATGCGTACCTTAGACTAGAGTGGTAGATTAAGCATAGTTAAGGTGTTTAGGCCATTTCTCATTCCTAGTACGTTGTTAACTTAGCGTATGGCATAGAGACGTTATACCTCCTTTATTGCCTTGCGAATAGCCTCAGCTTATTACACAATGGAGGGAGATGGTAGAGAATTATTAGTTATTTAAGGGTAGGCGCCAAAGACTAGTAATATAGGTACGAGTCTATCTAGGCTAGTAGAATTGTTAATAGCTTTAACAGCTATTTATAAGGTAAGTTCTTTACTAGCATCCTCTAGTTCTAAAGAGATAATCTTATATACGTGGCGTAATAGCGTGTGATATTGCTCTACTTTTCTAATACTATTATATGCCTTAATAGGGACTTCTTTAACCTTAATTGCTATTACCTTTGTCTATTATTAAAACTCTATAGATAAGAAGTTTTTTCCTATATTATAGACGATTTAATTAGGGGGTCCTAGGTAGATATTAATTTAGTATAATTAAAGGGTATCTTATACGTTCCTAGCTGATATATCCTTTAAGAAACGTGCGGCTTAAAAGGAGGTTAAGAAGTTAATAACTTAGAGTACTAGCTTACTACTAAGATATATAACGTTAACAATAATATAGAAGTTGAAGTTGTAGTTATCTTTAAGGGTAAACTTAAATTGGCTAGGGGACTTCTAGTTTATTTAGTAGTAATAGCAGTACTTTATAAGATGCTTAATTGCCTTAACCTTAACTTTATAGCCTACTTACTAAAGAACCCTAAGCAATTAGTAAATAGATAGGTGGCTAAAATAATAGTATAATTAACGTAACTCTAATTTAGTTAAATAGCTCTAAGTAACACTCCTTTCTAGTTGTTAAAGGAGCAGCTAAGGGTAACCCCACTTATATATAATAGGCATCTAATTATCTTCCTATATAAGTATATTCTTAAGGTTGTTAAGCTTAACGCCTAATTTGTCCATATTCCTAATATAGAATAGAAATGGAGTGTTCGCGGGAATAATATAGAAAGTAATGTATTCTAAGGGGGTTTGGACCCTAATTGTGCCAAGAGAGATTACGGTACCCTTACTAAAGCGTATTATATATTGGCCTGCCGTTAATTAGTTAATCTAAATAGAGCTATTAAGCTGCTGAAGGGCTTAAACTTAAGGTTCTCCTGCTATAAATACTCTTATGGCTCTAGTATCTAGCATGATACTATAGAAGATATTTACTAAGTATCTATTATTAAAGGAGAACGCGGAGCTTTCCTTTAGCTTATTAAAGATATCTGACTTCATAATAGAATGGAGCGTAGATTAGTTATTAAGAACAGTAATAGTTTGTATACTATCTACCTTACCATACTTAGTAAAGTATTGGTTAGAAGAGTAGTCCTTAATTTCTATATCTATAAGGAGCTATTTAGTCTTATTAACTTTACCCTTAAGATCTTCTACGCCTTTATATTAAACTAGAAAGCTTTAGAAGTAGGCTGTAGTAACCTTATAATTTCTAATATTTCTTGCGCTCTGACGAAACTTGTTATATGCCTCCTTTTACTTATTAAGGGAGTATCTAGTTAACTAGCAATTTAGCTTCTTATAAATATAGCACTTCTTCTAGCAATTACTTTGAAATAAACCTCTATAAGGACCTCTATAATTGCCTTATAGTTAACGTTAATTATACCCTTTGCCGTATTCCCTATCACGGCTACTATATATTTAGTCAGTCTAGTTATGATCATGTTAGTTGGGAATACTTAGTTGGGTAGGGTTTTTGGTATAGAACTGTTAAGATTCTTATGTTTATATTATAGTACCTATAGCAGAGCGTAGCTTAGTATATACTCCTTTAAATGTATCTGTAGGTTTATATAGCGCCAGATTACACTTAGGAACGCTATAGCAGGCTAAGATAACCTAGTCCCTTAGGCTGTTTTTATTTTGGTAAGTTTTAGTAAGGCTATATTAGATTTTCTGGAGTTTATTAAAGAGTAATTAAAGGCACTCTAAATAAGTCTTTATTGGGTTAGAAGCAATAACTCTCTAGAATATAGTCTCCCGCCATTTAGATATATAAAGTTAGCAATTCTTATTAGTCTTAAAGTAAGCTCTAGTAAGCTAAAGCATTACGTTAAAGCTATAGTTTTTACCCATAATATGGTTGTAATAGAATGTCGCCGCCTGTCCCTTTAATATAATAGAGAAAGCGTGGTGGTACTAGTGGCCTTAAATTCTAACCTTATTGTAACAGTTATAAAAGACCTATAGTTTTGTTCTAAGTATATTATACAGTTCTCCTCTAAACTTCTTTTCTTTATCCAAATATACCTTTATCAGATTCGTGACTTCTTGTAATGGAGGCTCACTGGTTAGCTAAAGTGGAGGTAGTAGAGGAGGTAGAGGAATAGTACCTTTAGGTGGAAAAGTACCTCTAGGTGGAAGAGTACCTCTAGGTGGAAGAGTAGCGTTCTGGGGGTTTAGATATGAATTAAAGTTGCCTTCTAAAGAATATTGGTTGGTTTTAGGTTTTTGTAGTTAATATATAATTTTAGCTTCCGTCTATACTAGCTCCTCTGTTCTAATAATAACGGCCTAAATATTACTAGTAATTGGGTTACCGTTCTTAGCAATATATACCCTATTTCTATAGAGGAAGTCTTGAAAATCCTAAATAATATTAACATTTTTAAGTGCCTAGGTGTCGGTAGTCTATCATAAAATCCTCCCTAAAATATTCCTACAGTTGTATATTGGCGTAGTGTCTACTTTAGTAGAAGAGAATATGGTGTAGGAGGAAGCCATTAACTTATTTTGCTGTATAGGTTATTATATTAAAAACGGGAAATTCGTCCCAATCTTTATTAATAAGTTTCGCGTACGTGGCTACCCCTAGTAGTAAGGAGTCTCTCTAGTCATTAGCCATGTTTTTGGAGGAAGGGAAGTGTTATAGGGTTATAGGAGAGGAGGTGTTATTAGTGTAGGGATTATCAATTATTGTTTGGTACGCGTTTAGACGAGAATCTGCGATTATAGGGCTTAAGACTAGTTCTGGCCTTAAATTGCGAAGACTTGTAAAGCGTGTTATTCTGTGTAATAGACGCAAGAATCTATAATCTGGGAAAGGCTTAGGACCAGTTCTGGCCTTTAAATCCTTAGATTTGTAGAAGAGTTCTATTTAAGGTTTAGGACCAGTTCTGACCTTAAAAGAGAGCTTCCTTTAGCACGAGTAGCACTGGTACAGTGGCTCGTCTCTTCTTGGGAATACTTAGCTGCTCTATAGTATAACAGTGAAGTTAACCACTGATCAGTGTAGGTATTATAAGGTGATATTACGTAGCTATAGTTCGTAGATAGTATGATTATTGTTATTGTATTGTATTATTGCTCTTCCTTAAGGAAGGGCGAGGAGCTTAAGGCTCCTCGCCACGCTAGTGCCGCGGCGGCACGTGACAGCAACTTGCCTGTATTCCCAACAATAAGCGTTTAAAAACCATTTTAATATATTTCTAATATTTAGAAAGTAAGGATAAGTAGATTAAGATATTATTAATATATATAGTAATAAATATATTAAGGAATTTATAAAGTATATTATTAATATATTACTAAAATATACTAGGACTATTCTTTATATTAAATAATATTAACGTACTCTATAAGCGAGCGGCCTACCTAAGCAAGCGGCCCGCCTCAAAAACTCACCAAAAATTAGAAAAATCGCACCTTAGTATCTCGACAACCACGTAATAATAAATTCTAATAATTTAGATTTAGGCTTTTATATATACTCTACGGCTTCTATTAAAGTTATATAGTAAATGGTTTAGTAGTTTTTAAGATATAGCGATTTGGCCTCGTTTTAGCCCCCAAATTGCTATATCTTAAAAACTACTAAACTATTTACTATATAGCTTTAATAGAAGCTATAGAGTATATATAAAAGCCCAAATCTAAAATTTTAGAATTTATTATTAAGTGGTTGTCGAGATACTAAGGTGCGATTTTTTAAATTTTTGGTGAGTTTTAAGGTGGGCCGCTCGCTTGGGTGGGCCGCTCGCTTATAGAGTACGTTACTAGGTATTTAAAGAGTTCCTATTATATATAAAAAGCTATATACTTCTTATCTCCTTTATATACACAGATTTTATTAAAGGTAGTAACTATATTAAGCTTTATAAAGTACTATACCTTTACTTTATTAAAAAAGAAAATGGAGATCTGACTGCCGGTTTTAGAGGGTTCTGTCGCCGTTTTTAGAGGTCGCGTCGCCAAAACTCTTTGCCGCCTTAAGCCTCTTGCTTGCTAGTCTAACGTTAAGCCTCTCGCTTACCCCCCTATGCCCTATTTTACGGGCAGACCAGTTTATCTAAAAGTGTAACCCTTCCACGCGCCTGGCGCTAAAGCTATATATACTCTATAGCTTCCACCTCTAATCCGTTTAACCTAGGCCTCGTTTCTCTTATTCTTTACCCTCCCATCTTCTTAACCCTATATTACTCTCTATATCCTTCCCTCTGTTATTACCCTAAGTTCTCTTTTAACTCCCTAGAATGCGGCGCGCTTAATTATCGGATTACAGCTTGTTGTCCAGCATTATCAACAATAAGTATATAGGCACAGACAGCGACGGTAACAGCTACAGAATAGAGCTAACCGTCTTTGACAGTAACGCCGACAGTGATGCTAATAGTAACGCCAACTGCAACACCAATAGTGGCATTAACTGTAACGCTAATAGCATTGCTAGATCTAACAATACTTGCAAAGCGCCCACTTAAGTATAGCTTTATAAGGATTAAGACTATCTACTAGAATACTACCTTAAACAGTTAAAAGAGTTTAAGGAATCTAATTTTATAACATAGGACTACGCCGATGGCAGTACAAATCTCCTTAACCGCATTAAAGATTAATAGTATTAGTAAGTAATAACCTGTTCTACGGCTTTCTCTTAGGCTTAATTTAGAGCTAACAATTTCCAGATACTACACCTACATAAGGAAAGACCCTAAGAAAATGTACCAAGTCCTCTCGCTTTGGCTGCTTTATAGCTTTTTTAACTGGCTTCTAAATCAAAAACAAGGGAAGGGGGGTAGGAAATAGTGCGGGACAAAGCTTTCTAGCTTACTTAGTATATACTAGAAGTACTATTGCCTTATATATAAGAGAGCAACCGGTAGAAAAATTGCTGGCAAATTAACCCGCTAGATATATAAGGTAATTATATTCCTAGTTAACCCTTTAGCCTAGTAAAGTAAGGCAAAGCTAAGATATATTTTCTAGGTATTTCGGAAACTAGTAAAGAAATATGGCTTAAGTAATAAGAAGTGAGAAAAGCCTATTATAGACATAGAGGATCTCGCCCTAGTTCTTAAGACCAACTTAGTTATAACGAGAAAGAGATATGCAGTTAAGCGATATTAAATACAAGTCCATTTCTTGCTATAGCTAGGCCTTTACACTATAAGCCAACCTAAAGCTCTTCTTAACCTATACTACTAATATATAACGATTACACTCATTCACGACCCAGAAGGCGGGCCTTATAAGATTATGTCTAAGTTTATATTTAAATTCACTAAGGAATATCTTAGTATAAAAGAAGCGTATGTTTTCTTTCTACCCTATTCCTCTTCTTACGCTTATGGAGAACTAGTAATACTTTCCTAATTCCTAAGATTATCTTCAACCTTTTGCTTATTCTTAGCCCTTATGTCTTTCTCCTAGGCCTTCTTTTTGCTAACTAAGCTTTTAAAGCCCCTAATCTAACGTCTGCAGAGCAGCTTAGCAAGCTATATATTAAGCCTAGGCGTAACAAGTTGCCGCTACCACTCCGTTTAGACCTAGATAATATCCCTATATTTTAGCGATTGATTAAAACCCCCTATGGCTACAAGGTCTTACTTGACCAGCCTTTACTATACTTAACTCTTTTGCCCTGGATTAAGGACCTTGGCGCAATTATAGGATTTTAGCAGGTTGCGCGCCTATATAGTCTCTGTTACGGCGCAGGCAAGGCATTTGATAAAAATAGTAAGTTCTATTATATAGAGCTAGTTCTACTAAAACCTTTTTAACGCCTATACTACCTAGGTAATATAAGTGACGCCCTCTAGAACCTAATAATGCAGTATGCCAACGCTTGAATATTCCTAAAGCACTACCTTCCGTGGCGTGTTGGCGTAGATATATAGGTAATCGTTTAAGGCTTAGAGCCTTAAGAAAAGTTAATAAAAGCAGTATGCTAAATAAGCCGATTAATTAACCTGTGGCGGCCATAGCACCTAACAATAGAATAATCCTTATTAGTAAACGAGAACCTGCGTATTTATTCCTTAATTAAAGTTTAAAATAAGCTAAAGCTTAGCCTTAAGCGCAAAACCATAGAAAGCATAGAATACTAAAAGCTTAGCCAAGAAATCATAAATAAAAGGCAATATTAGAGAAATGCGCTATTGGAAAATATTAAGAAGAATTAGGATAATAAACAAGCTGTAATTAATATTAAGCGGCAACTTTCTGGAGTTACATTTAGCGAGGATATTAAAGCAACCTTAAAATCTAGTGATGATAGATTGGTCAAACACAAACGCCTTATTAAAGTGATTATAACGCTACCTAGCACGTCACTAGAAGATAAGATACGCAGATATAATAATGCCATTAATACGGTCGTAGATTACTGCAATGTTGAAAAAGGTAGAGTGTATTAGCCGAGTTATCGCCAGAGACAGTCTAGGATAGGTATTGCCCTTGGCCAAGTCAAGATTAAAGAAAATGCTAAGATTTTAAAAGCGGCTAAAGCGCTAGAGAGGGCAAAGTCATCCTTATATAAGGAGAAAAGACCAAAAATATACTTTATCTGCCTTAGGAATGAAAAGCTCGTAATTAGCAAGCGCATATATAGGTTCTATACTCTAACTGCTTTTACAAAGCATTTCCAATAAGCGTATCTCTCTAAACTCCTAAAGTAGGGTAAGATTAAATGCAACGTTTGTAAAGTAACCCTTAAGCATAAAATGCATCTTTAGAACTATGCGTTTAGTATATATAGGACCTTTTCCTAGTCATTGCGCGCTTATCTTATTATTCTTTACCACTTTTTATTTTATTTTAGTCTGTTGTCATCCAATTCTATTTTAGTATTTAGTAGAATAGATATAATGACTGGGATTTTGTAATTCGTCTGGGGGCGAGGGGTAATAAGTAAGGTAAGGGTGAGGTAAGGGTAAGGTAAGGGTGGCTAATAGGGGATAGATAATATAGTTACCACACAATATCTAATAGACCGACTATAGACGAGATATATATTCGAATTTCTTAGATTAACCTAAACGGAGAAAGGAAGAGAAGTATTATATAATAACTTTCTACCCAAGCTAATCTCCTAAGCTATGCATCTTTACTTATGCATAACACTGGCACTTTAAGCAACGAAGTATATAAGGGCGACTAGGGTCGGACAGATAACTACTATCCTTAATATAACATGTAAACTTGGCGCTATAACTAATATTACGACAGGTCCTGGTCTTGCGGAGGGTATTAAGACAGTTATTAATATTTTCGCTTTTGCGCTTAGCTGCGGCGTACCTCGCCTTGGTGGATTAAAGTAGTAATTTTGTTTATTATAGCTAAGATTAAATAGCTTGAAGTTTCTATATAAAATTTTCCTCTATGTCCTTGGATGCGGTAATCGCCGTTTATATAATACCAATGGCGAAATCGCTTATAACATCTAGCTCTATAAAGTCCTTAAGTTTAACAAGCTCTTTAATGTGCTCAGCCGCTATTAAGGTAATTATATTATATAATGCTAAGTCGCCTATTAGGCTAAAGACATCCTTAATAATATTAGGAAACCCATTTACAGACTAGCTAGTTCCTAGAATATATTGGATTTTTATATTTGCAAGCTCTTTCAGCTATAGTATATTATAATAATTAGTAATTGCATTAATATAGACGTAGCGAAGTGTGATATAGGCTGTTATCGGCTATATCGTTATATCTTTATTATTGCCACCGCTATTATCTAGTTTAGATGGCGATAAGGCATCGGCGTTGTCGAGTTGCACTACCTCTAATTCTACAGATTAAAGTTTGAGTACGGGTAAATTAGATTAGCGTATAAATATATCCCTTACCTTAGCCGAGTGTTTCTATACTTGCAATATTAGATTCTTGCTTCTCCTCGCCATTATTATAGTCCCTCTTATACATAAACTGGATCATTCTCTTAATGGTGCCCAAATTAAACTCGTTGATATTTATAATATTAGTCGCCGCCTCCTACCTATTAGTTAGTTAGGGTCAATTCTACTAGATATTCCGTTAGCTTTTACCTAAAAGCCTCTTAGGCAGCTGCAAACACAGGAGATTGGGTGCATATAATCGCTTTATAGACTTTAAACTCCAGCCCCTAGTATATAAGTTTCAAGTCGCTATATTTCCTGCTGTCTATAAGCCGCGCTAAGTCAAATAGAATACTTTTAGATAATATATTTCGTTAGTTTTTATTCCTAGTTCTAGTTTTAACTGCGTCTCGAGCAATGTTTAAAGGAGTGATTTGGTGTTAAACAGGATAATTAAGAATAAGAACTCTACTTTATTAAATATAGCTCTAGAGCCTCTATATATATATTAAGAAGTCATCAGCCTTATCTAATCTGCGACAGATTCGGTTAATTAATTAGAGCTTTAAACGTCAGTCGCTTAACTAAGGACTAATGTAACTTCTAAAGTTCTAGGTCTTATATGCATGCCAAGCATTTTCCGTTGCCTGGATAAAGCCAGTCACATAACTAGAAAACCCCACTATCCATTCTAGTAAAAGTAATATCCGCGCTTTTTATCAATCATTTCTGTAACAGTAACTTAGACTGTAAAAAGCGGGAAAACCTTCGCTAAAACCTTAGCAATACCAATACTTAAAAGGGCCTTTCTTAACCTAGGGAAAGAGCGCAAAAATATATTAGGAATCCCCCTATAGTAACCATCTACTAGCCTGTGAAAAACGTACATCCTTTTTAGAATAACTTTAACGCTTAATCCATCGCACCATATTTAACAGCGCTAGCTTCTAGCCCACTGCGCAACAAGACCCACGCCCATAAAAATTAAAAAGTGCTTAGCAGCGTTAACACCTATTTAAACCTTCTCCGCTATTTACTCTAAATGTTTAAACTCCTTCATCTAATCTTTAGAGATTATGGTGTAGCAGGTTTTAGAGTTAAGAGTTAATTTAATTATAATGCAGTTAGTGCTTAAACCAACAATATAAATATACTATTGCAATATTAATTAATAATTTTTAAAATTAGTCTTTCACTTACCCCTTTATTAATGTTAAAAAGTTGTTTAGTTAAAACACTTTCCTTAAAATTAACTTGGCCGGCAAATGCATTATAGGAGCGGAAAAAATTTAGGTCCTATATCCAGCCATTAGGTTCCTCTACTAATCTACTATAGCTAAGCAATTCCCTATACTAGGCTTCCCTATCCCATACATTGAGTTCAAGGGTGGATTCGCGACTTAAAGCTATATATAGAATTTCGGATGTTTTGTTAAGCAACAGGGATGTTTAATTGGAATTATTAAACGGCCTAGAAGGGGAGAACTGGGCGCCACTAGTATATCTAATAAGATAAAGGTATCAGCAGCCCCATCTTAGTATAGAGAGGTGCGGTTTTTGCTTACCTAAAAGTTAAGTGCAGTTAGTAGCAATAAGGTCTTTATAAGATAGGATATACGATCCTTAGGAGTCTATTTATATATATAGAAGACTTGATCGGCTGAAACCGACGCCCTTAATGCTGCATTATAAATGGTAAGATGCAGATTGCGGTATAAATTAGCTAAGTTAGCCTAAAATGCATATATGCGGTAGGTAACGAAGACTTTTCCTAGAAGTACTAATGCCTAATTAATACTAGTGCTGTAAGTAACAAAGACCGGTAAATGCCTATCTTGGATAGAGGTTGTCAAACATATTAAGGTAAGAAGAGGGTTTCTATAGGGCAAACATCTTCTTACCCCCAGCCATGCCAGACGCTTATGGAATGTAGGGACACTGTTAATGTCGCAGGTAGTAAAGATTGGTAAAGGCTAAGAATGGTGCTTAAGGCGTAAGTTAGGGTTACTAGACGGTAAAAAGACGCCACGAATAAATCTGCTAAAGCACATCCTGTATACCTTTAAGTTCTTTACTCCGCCGCTGGTTTTATAGGTGCATTAGCTATATGCTATTTAAACGCCTATCTTAAAGCAGAGGTTGAAATCGAGAACTGTTAAATATTAGGGAAGGGGATGCATTTACGGAGGGTTACTAGGCGCGGGAAAGACCGGTCAATAGTCACATATAGTGTGCTATTTAGAGGTCTGATTGCAGCTATGTGCGAAATCTAGGCCGCTAAATACCACAAAGGGCAGGAAGGCACCGCAAATGCATTCGCGTAGATAGGATGCTAGGCGTTTAATACATATAGCGGCCCGCACAGCGGCTATTATGCATATTAATTATAGGATGCTATGCGTAGCGGAGATCGTTTAAAGGTCGTACAGCGTGGTAGTTCCTGTTAGAGCATATATAGGGTTTAAATTAGGCCGCTAAATGTTATAGAAGATGAGAAGGGATGTTATAAGCATGCCTATAGAAAATAAGGGTTAGTAGCCTATTGCAGATAGAGAAACACAGGTTGCACAGTTACTTACTTTAGCGGTATATTTAAGGTATTAAAAACATCACCACTAAATCCTTGCTAATAAAAATGGTAAAGCCTAAGCGTTAATAGTAACGCTCACTTAAGCGTTGGGGTGTTTAATATTTAAGGCTCATTTAAAATGCCAAGCATTTTAATATCCGTATGCGTTAGTGAATTAGCATGCCTAGCGCGCGAAATATAAATAGGCCGATAAAGCCTACCCTCTAAACTGCCCCACTACTCAGATAATTTTACTCGCAGCGAGCTCGCAAAATTGGACACAGTAACGCAAAAAATGAGTAAGCACAAAACTCCGACAAAAGATTACTGGAATAGGATATATATAGTATCCATAATTAATAAGTCGCACGCAGACCTCGCATAATCTAGCCTAGAGGAGATAATTTAGAAGATTTAGAAGATTATACTAACCAAAACTAGACCTGCTATCGCCTTAACGGACACTACAGAAAGTAATAAAGCGCGTAAGCTTGCGAAAATAGTATGTTTAACATAGTTTACTTCGGTATAGTAACTCTGGCGGCTAACGCAAATAAGAAATTCAAGTTAAAGATACCAGAAATACTACTAAAGTTAAAAGTTGGAGTAGTTGATATAAACTCTTTGCGTATAGGCCCAACAGTCTATTTCACGGGACAACGCATTTCAATGCACTATTTAAACGATTTAGTAGTGTATACGTTAGCTTTTAGCCCTTATAGGGACTCCCAGGTCCCGCTTAGTCATACTATCCCGCATTTAGAGAGTAGGTGGGGCTATTACTGGGCTAGTTTATAATGGGTAGAATAGAACGGGAGTAGAGGTAGCATTAATGCAATAATTACGGTGCCAATTATTGGCCAAGCTCAAACTGCTAGTTCTGCTTAATAAGGGATATTATTAAACTATTATTATACTACATTAAAAACCCAAAACTGGGGTGTATAACAATATAAGAGTTTTAGAAGAAATTCACTAATACCTATAAGTAGAACTCATAGCAACCGCACTGTTAAGGGACTTATTGTATACCCATTACGCGGCGCCATAGCTTATCTATTCGCTGTCGCTAATCGCCAATAGCGTATTACCACTAATTTGGTCTCGATATACCCATTGCGCCTTGTCATAGCTTATCTGTTCACTGTTACTAATTTCCAGTAGCGTATTACCGTCGATTTGGTCTCCGTATATCTATTACGCCTTGTTATAGCTTATCCGTTTACTGTTTCCAATTGCCGGTGGCGTATTACCATTGATTTGGTCTCTGTATACCTATTACACCTCGTTATAGCTTATCCGTTCGCCGTTGCTACTAACGTCTATAGAACTAGAGCCGCTAGGGTTTCCATTTAAACACGCTGTGCTATTTATATTTAAGTATCTTTACGCAAGGTTGCCGTGGGTATTAAAAGGGGTAGGGAAATCTTGTAACAAGCGTTCTTAACCAAGGCGTGGTGTAAGGGATTCGCCCACCGGCTTAAAGGCTTAAGGATATTATTTAATAAATTATAAAGAAGATGTTCTATGGCCTATAATAAATTAGAGATACTGCTATTTAGAAGTATAACTCTACTCTTATATATCTGCATGCTATTCGTTAAGGCCGTTATTAGTAGCTAAGGAGGGTGCAATATTATTAGATCTATATGTTAGTAATTATACGCTAATATAGGATCCCCAGATTCAGTAACTTCTATATAGGGGCATTTGCAAGGGAAGGAAATTTGCTTTTTCAGGCTTAGCTAGGGCGGGTTAGTAGTGCTAAGATATATTAGTCTGAGAGAAAGCATCTAACCAGAATAAAGCTCTTAATACTATCCCATCCAAACTAAGCATCTTTACGCAATTTTAAATATTATAAAATAAGACTGGTGCCGTAAAGCTATAAGAAAATCGTTAATGTTAGGTAAATTTAATCTCTAGCAGGCGTTATAGGTAAAGGCTAAGAGAACTAATAGCCCTACCCCTCTAAGCCTTTATATAACATAAAGCTTAATTCTATATCCAATAGCTAAAGCCGCTTTAGTAACGTTGTGACATCCTATGCTTCTTATAAATAATGTAATATGGCTGACTCCTTTTATAAAAGCGGCTCGACTTTTAACTAAACTTTTAATCCTTAACGCACCTATAGACTTTAATTGCTATTTCTTAAAAGAATCTGCAAGCGTCCATTGGCTAAGAAGTTTTTGAAAAATAGCGTTATTTAATGAATTGCTATTAGTAGTAATAAGATCCTTAATAAGGGGATATTTGTTTAACCACTTTAGTTCGCTAATAATGGCCTTTAGATCTGTCCCCACAGATATATTAACAAATGTCTTAATCTTAGAGAGGTTTGCCAATAATATATTAAGTAGGTTCGTACATCCAGATAAAAGGGGAGGTAGAGAAGTAACCTTATTCCCTAAAAAAGGCTAGACACTCTCTAAAGAGGGCTAGATAACATTATCCTTATTCCCTAAAAAAGGCTGGACATCCTTACTCTTTAGAGAAGGCTTAACGACATCCTTATTCCCTAGAGAAGGCTGGACACTCCCTAGAGAAGACTAGATGGCATTATCCTTATTTTCTAGAAAAGGCTAGATATCCTTACTTTCTAAAAAAGGCTAAACAATATCCTAATTCCCTAGAGAAGGCTAGACATCCTTACTCCCTAGGGGAGCATAAAGCAAATTATAGTAGCCGCGTTTATTCTCTAAGAGAGGCGGTAAATATTAAAAGGTATTAATAGGAAGCTTCTGGAGCCTTTAAATAATATATATAATATTAGGGAGATAAGGTTAAAGCTGCTTATTAGAAGCATTACGGATAAGATTTAGGGCTGCTGCAATACTAAAGTCTATAATAGTAGGTTGTAAGTTATGTAATTTATATTAAGATAAAAGAGTGGTTAAGTGTAGTTCCCCTTTACTCTTAATTCCCTGGCAGATTGCTAGCGCCCCTAAAACTTAGAAGAGCCTTGCGCCAATTATATTGCTTTAATTAAGTATCGCGCACTCAATTAAAGCGATATAATTGGCGCAAGGCCCTTATCGGAGCTGCGCTAATGTAGTGGCGATTATTAACCTCGCTTTTACTTATAACGCGCAGTTAAAAATCGGATCTCTCTTTAGCTAAAATAGGAGGCGATATAAGTCGCAAACTTAATTAGGCGTGTGATATAAAATATTTAGTAATATAGCTTGTTCCGTCGCAGAAGGCTATAAGCCTTAGTGCTATTAGAGGATTCCTTTTCTAACTAACGCGTAGGATGTACAATTTGTGATAATTTCTTCCTTAAGGAGCCAAAGAGTAAGACGCCTTAATAGATCTAAGGATACTATCTAAAGGAAAGAACACGGAAATACCTAATATATAGAGTTAATTTCCGCCCCATTACGCTAGGGATATATAATTGCCTTTATTATCCGCTCTGCTGGTTGCCTTAACGCGTCTTCTATACCTTTCATTTGTTACTACCCTGCTTTACTATTTTTACTACTTCTTTTAAAACATTCCCTAGTTTGTCCTATTTCCGCTAACTATTTACGGCCGCTCTTTACTCTTTGATATAGATGCTTATTTAACTATTAGCTTACTTATTAAAGCCGTAACTTGCTAGATTACGCCGACCATTAGTTTCTTAATGCGTTATACTTAGCTGCCTCTTATATTAATTATTAGCACTTTAATAGCCGCTTGCGGTTAGGATTAAGATTCTAGATATAGTGCATTAATTACCAAGCTTTATTAACAACTAAGTACCCCACTATCTGTTAAGCTGGATCTGGAAAAGGCGTCTTCTATTACTAGGATTAGTTGGTTTATAGAGAGCTTACAAAGCCAGGAAATAGTATCTTTAAAGTCAGACAATCCTAAGCGTCCTAGTACCGGTCTATTGTCTAATCAGATTACTACGGGCCTAAATAACCAGCAAAGGGGTCCGGTAGATCCTGTATATATATACCAACAAGTCCCCTAAACAGTTGATAATATAATATTAAGTGAAATTCTTAGTACTTGCCTAGATAAAAGGACTGCGAAGTTACTCTTTTATAGTATAATTCAATTGTTCCCTAAGTCTCTACAGGATTTCCTTAGTCTTCTTTATAGAAGAACCAGAGGGCAAAAAGTAGAGGATATTATCTATATGTCTATATTCTCTAAGTTAATACCTAATCACTCTAACGCATTATCGTTCTAAGTATGTTTAATATCCCCTATATAGGATCTATTTTAATCAAATTATAGACTATAATCTAGGCGAATCTCCAAGACTTACAGGACTATATTAAAGAGAAAGGCGCGTAGAATGCTCTTTTATAGAAGCCATATTAATCCGTTAATATTATCGATCTTTAATAGTAGTCATTTGTATCTAGTTTAGAGTTGAGATTTCAGTATATAATTAAAATTAATCCTCCAGTCTTTAAATAAATCCGCTTGCACTATAATGTAAATTTATGTATATATGTCTAAAATTCTTAGGATTGCAGCGCTTGTGCATTAAGGGGGAGTTATACTAGTGGCGTTATTGTATTTATCAGCCGCCTAGTGCTCTATTAAATAGATATATTCCGCTAAATGTCCTCCTAATTGCTGCCAACGCTCCTAATACACCTCTTACAGTCTTAATACAAGATACAGTTCGATTAACTACTCTAGCAATGCAATTCATTACTATTATTTTTAAAGTTAATAGAATCTATTAGTCTGGAGTTAATAGGAGCGACCAGTCTAGCGTCTAGCGAGGGTTTTACTAATAATAGTCAATCTAGAGCTACTAGCATTGATTACCTATTCTATATTAATTAATATAGCTCTCTGAAAACCACACAGACTATTAGTTTATATTATTAGCCTTTCCCTAGTAAGACTCCACTAATACCTCGCAAAGTGTAACTTAGTCAGCCCTTATATAAATAACAAGCCCCCAGCATCTAAATACAAGCCTTAGTTAATTAATAAACAATCTAAGTTAATAAACACGACTTTTGAGGATAATAATGGTTGGGATAGCATTTTGTCCAAACTTAACAGACCAATATCAGCTTATAGGCAGAAATATTACAGCCTTTTTATTAATGCCGGAGCAAGTTCTAAATAGACAATAGAAGAAAAAGCCATTATATACTCTTTAAGGCAGGAGGGGGTTTAGTTTATAAATATTGCTAAATAGGTGCTATATTCGCTAGCTTAAATTTCGGAGATATACCTAACCCTATATATTTTATGCCTTATCCTACCAAGGCTATATATTACTTACATTTGCTAGGTCAAATGATATATTAGATTGCTTATAATCGCCAGTTAGTTTCCTTTCTTAGACGTAACTTCTAATAGCTTTGCTAACATTTTTAAAGATTGTTATTGCAAATAATGCCTTAGGGGAGTCCTAGTCTTAAACTATATAAACAGATCGCAAAGATCGAATCCTTATAGAGCTAGGTCACCAGGTGTCACTTACAGTTTTATTATAGAATGATATTATAAAAGCCTTGCTAGGGAGAACACAAGGTGCATATTAGAGCCATTATAGCAATATTCTTCGCGCCAATAAGTCGGTATAGATAGTTGAGGAAAAGAATCTCCTTATAGAATTACGTAATAAGAAATTTCTATTATAGAAAGACATTAGGAGATATTTTCCGCATAGGCACCATTGATTAATTAAGGAATTCTATAAAAGGAGTGAGCTGGGTAGTTAGGCGTAGCGCCCTCTAAATATATAGCTAGGATCTTAACGGATTTAGTAGCTATGGCTTTAGTCCTATAAGCTAGGAGGTTATGGGAGCTGGGGGCTTATAGGAGCTAGGGGATCCTACAAGTTAGGTAATTGTATAAGTTAGGTAGTCTAACCTAGCGCCCTCTAATTAATGCCTAGCGTGTAAATAGGGTATTAATAGGTTTAATAACACGCTAGGCGTTAATTAGAGGGCGCTAGGTTAGACTACCCTACTTATATAACCACCTAGCTCGTAGGATCCCCTAGCTCCTATGACCTCCTAGCTTGCAGGACCGAAGCCACAGCCGTTAAATCCGGTATGAAACGAATATGCGAGCTGGATGGTCGTGCGAACTGGGTAATCGTGCGAGCTGGATAATCGTGCGAGCTGGATGATCGTGCGAGCTGGATGATCGTGCGAGCTGGATGATTGTGCGAACTGGGTGATCGTGCGAGCTGGGCGATCGTGCGAACTAGGTGATCGTGCGAGCTAGGCGATCGTGCGAGCTGGATGATCGTGCGAACTGGGTAATCATGCGAGCTGGGCGATCGTGCGAGCTGGGTAATCGTGCGAACTGGGTGATCGTGCGAGCTGGGCGATCGTGCGAGCTAGGTAATCGTACAAGCTGGGCGATTATACGAGCTGGGTAATCGTGCGAGCTGGGCGATTGTGCGAGCTGGGTGATCGTGCGAGTAGAGTAATCGTGCAAGCAGGGTGATTGTGCGAGTAGGGTGATCTGACAATGGGAAGTAAATATTAGGAAAATACTAGAACTATAAAAAAAAGAAATATATAAGTCCTAGATCTAGAAATATTAAAGAAGTTCCTATATAAAGACCCCTTATACACACTTAGAGAAGCTCCCATGTAAATAGCCCTATAAGTATAGCCACAAGTCTAAGCCCCCTTATATAACCCAACCACCCCTCCCCACTACACCGGAATAGATAAATAACCGCTATATACTATAAGTAGAGAAATGATTTAAATAAAAAGAAAACACTATAAAAAAATATATTTATATCCTTAAGATATAAATCTATAAGTACTGTAGTCTTAAACACGACTAATAGTTGCTAACGTGGTATATATTTTAGGTCTATAAGAAATTTAAAAAATCCTAGGTCGTTAGCATAGATTTGCCTTCTATTATCGCTTTTAAGGTAGAAAATAAATTCATCTAAGTAAAAGCATAGATTATTGCGAATGCTTTATAGCTCGCTATAAGTCAAGTAGGTAAAGACTCTAGTGGGAATAATAAAATATTATTTTATTCTGTAATAGGCTAAATAAAGAGAGGCTAAAGTTTTAACCCTTTTACTAGCTTTTATTAGAACTCTTCTTTACATTTTTATCCTTTACTTATAGATTTAAGACTATAAAGTTAAGGCCACCGTATTTAACCGTCGCCTATATAGCCTTATTGCTTAACACCTCTCCATTGCTATCTACCCCTATTTCTTAATCTTTAGTGCTGAAACCATTTTCTTTGTTATATAATGTCTCTGCGTCCCATTTTTAATCCTTATTATTAAAGTCACTTTCTAAACCAGCTAACGCCTCTACGTTGCCGTTATCTCTAAAGTCGGTTTCTCTATCTATAAACGTCCACTTACTAGCTAATAATTCAGGGACGCTGCGCTTATAAGTACTTAGGGTTGCGGATACCACTTAAGGAAAAATTGTGGTTAATATTATTAGGATATAGAACAAGTCTATAGACCTCTAAGTACTAGCTACTTAGCGCTTTAAATAAAAGATCTCCCCTAACGCAAGGCAGATTAACAGGAGTTAATTACCGCCCGTATAAGGTGGAGCGCTTATAAAGGGCTTAGCCAGAATGCTAATTAAACCACCTTAAAGGCACCAACAGCTCCTTTGCCATAGATAAGTCTACTACTTAGGCAGTGTCTTGCCCTGGGAAGGATAGGCGTTAAAAGTAGATTATATAATACTATTCCTGCTAAGAGAGGCGTTATTAGGGGTTATTATTAACTTCTAGTTCTAGTTTACAACTTTATATAAACGCCTCTGAACCCTGCTAAGGTATACAGCATCTATTAGGAATTATTAGCCGTTTAAATTTAGCAATAGCTTAGCCAATAGCTACCCCCAACAATGCCTTACTTAATGCTTTACTTGTGGATCACTTTAGGCGCCTATAGTCTCGGGCGCAGACAATACATAAGCTGAGAGTAATTATAGCCACTAAATATTATACCACAGACACTATATAAAGTGGAAAAGGGCGGCTAGTATACTCCGCCTTTCCCTTCTACCTTCTGTCCTGACTCCGCCCTAGGAGAGAAATGGAATATAAATATTGTACTTCTAGTTTTTATATGCCATTAATTTAACTCACCTTTAAATTTGACCTCTTAACTATATATCCCTTACTATCCTTATAAGAATACCAGACATTATATATATTACCTTAACTAAGCTTAAATACGTTGCTAACATAACCTATAGGTCCTTAATCGGTACTTATAAAAACATTATAATATGCTATCGCCCTAAAGATAATATACCTGTTCGTTAACTTACTGGAAACCTTAAATTATCCTAAAATTATATTAATAACAAAGACATAGCATCTACTAGTAGGGAAAAGAAATAATTGTAGCTTTCTAACCCTATGCAGAAACAGATGCCTTATACGCCTACTTAAACACCTAATAGGGTTAACTCTTATAAAATTAACAACAATACGGAGGGTGATATATAAGAAGATATAGAAATGTATACCAATTACCTTAAGAGCCTAGAAGGCCGTAGCGAAATTAAGACAGTCTTACTTAAGCTAATAGAGAGCTATAGCGAGGCTAAAACAGACTTACCTTAACCAAAAGAGGTTTATATTAAAGGTTTGCTAGTACCTCCAGGTATATTTATAAAACACCTATATTTATTTAGCAATACTAATAAGTAAGTAGGGAATAGTTTAGCTAATCTTATAACGTTTCTTGGAGTTGCATCTCCCCTATTTAAAATATTAACGATTTCCAATGCCATGATTTTGTGTGGATAACTAAAGTATCTCGTCTCATAGTTGCCTTCTTGTTTTATAATAAAGGACTTAAGATGTCTCCGAAGCCCTAGTTATAAATCATTTATATCTATATTTAGCCCTATTACAGTAATATACTAGTATTCTACCTGGGTTTTAGCCGTGGATATACCACCAAACAGACTTATATTATACTATGCTAAGAATCCCTGTCTCTTTCGCCGTTATGCTAAGATATATAAACCACTTAAAGATGTTATAATAGAGATAGCTAAGAGGAGCAAACTATACAAGCAAGGAGATCAACTAGGAAAGGCATTAGAGGATTTATTAGAAGAGATATTAAGAAGAAGAATACGCAAGAGAAAGGTGGATCCTACTATAGATAGAGATCCTAAGAGGTCTAAGGTATAAGAAATTTCTTATAAGGAAGATTTTTTATAATTATATTCTTGTCTTTCAGCATTAAGAATTAAGGCGTTAATTAGGATTTCCTTAGCTTGGTGTTTTATTTCTATCTAGTTGCTTCTATGTTAAGAATATCTCGTTATTGTTTACGTGTATAGACAAGTTTTTGTATATTGGATTAAAGTTAAAAGACTTGCTTATAGTAAGCTTATAAGTTCTCCACCTTTGTATACTTAGTAGTAATAAGTCAGCCGGCCTATAACTCGTTTAGTCCTCTATAAAGAAAAGACTCGTTATAAAACATAGAGTTATTCCAATTAGATTAGATTAGCTTAGTAAGCCTATAGCCCTTCTTGGCACCCTATAGCGTAAGAATAAAACACCTCTACTAATCTCTCCACTGGCTATGGTCCTTATCGCCTCTTCTCCACAACCTCCTTTTTACCGTATTCGCCGCCTGCTTAGCCTTATACAACTACACTACCAAGGCCGATCGTAGGACAACACTTGGAAGCGTGTTTGTATATCACTAAACAAATACTAAGCGCTATAGAATACGTTAGAGAAGGACACACGCCTTAGAGCCTAGGTTGTAGATAAGCTTTAATACAATTACGATTTAGTTATGCCCAAGAATTTCCGCTCTTCGGCCCTAGCGTCACGAGAACATAAGGAGCGGTATTTATACTCCTACTACCCTCTAAGATTTAGCATATTTTATCTATATATCCTCTTATAAAGAAAATGGCTTTAGAGCCCTCCTAAGACACTAACGTTACTGGCATCCTTTAGGAACCTAGCAACCAAAATATAGTACCACCCTTGTTTAAAGTGGTGAAGCAATACAAACCGTGAGGTAAATAGACATTGTATTAGCTTGCTTCGTCTACCAGTTTTATATACCATCAATACAATAAGCAGAAGACGGCGAAGCTCATAGCTACACGCCATAATTAATAGGACGACCTTTGCTGCAATACTTATTACAGTCAGCTTCTCTTAAAGAAGTAATAAGGTCTGCAATACCCTAAAGCTAATAAGATATATTAAAACCTAACCAACTTAGGAGGGAATTGCTATTGATTTAGTTTAATTCTAAGGGGTATATTATAGGGGATTTTTGTATCTGGTGCAAATAAATAGAAATAAACGCTCGTCACCTATACAAAATAGACACTAGTGAGGGTCACATTCTAAAGGGAATAAATAAGGCGTTACCAAGGAGACAGCAATAATAATGCGTTTCCCTTACAATATATACCAGCAGAGGGGAAGTCTATGTGTACTAGATCTAGTTCTAGGAACTAGAACCTGTTTTTGGGAAATAGGCTAATTAACCGCTATAAAAAGAGGTTAACTATATCCATATTTGGCATATTAGATTTAGCTCGTTTTAGGACTAGTAATTATTTGTTAGCGTTTTTAGGCGCCCCTTCAGCCTCACTATATAAGAGCTCCGCTATATTGGAGCCTTATACGTCGCGGAACAAACTAAAACCAATAAGTATAACCAGTTATAGACCAGAAAACGCTACCTACCCATTATAGCTTAGTATTTAACTAAGCCCTATAAAGCCTCAGTCTAAGCCGCGTTAGGTTAGCTTAACTTTTTCACGCCCAATCTTTAATCCTTGTGTTCGCTCGCACCTTGCTTTCTTCCTTATACTTTTCTCCCTAGTTATTTCCTTATTGCAAGACACTACTAACGTGTTTTTAACCTCCCTGCACTTATCTGCTATTATACCGTCCTTATATACTAGCATCTTTAATCTACTCTTCCCACCTGCCTATCTGCCTACCACGTCGGCCCTCCTAATGTAGCTTTTGGCGCGTTTGCCCGTAATAGCAAATCTCTTTAGATTAGGGATAATCAAAACGAAACCTATTAAAGAAGGACTAAATAACTTTCGCAATTTATTTAACTTGGCTTATTAGGATTTAGACATCTCTAGCTCTTTAGACTTATTGCACTAGATAGGTAATAAAGGTAATTGCTAATATACCTATTACAAGTTTCCATCTAACGCTCATAGAACTAAAGAATATTTTGCTTAATCTAATACTAGCTCTGCAGGGCCTTTACGCTTCTTGTTTATTGCTATCCAACAGCGGCAATAAAAGCCTTTTTGTTAATCTATTAAGATTTAATTCAGCGGTCGGTTCTAACAACTTTAATATTAAGCGGTTCCTACCTCTTTTAAATATAATCCTCCGCATTAAATCTAACAAGGTCATTTAGGAAAAGGTATACGCTATTATTACAGAGTCCACCCCCCCGCCCTAACTACTGCCACTCCACGTTCAAACCCCGCATCTGCGCAATATAAGTAGCTTCACTAACTTATCCAAACGTAGGGAATACGTGGATTATGTTCTAAAGAAGGAGCTAGGCCCTCTTTACGTGGGGATTCCTAGCTTGTATAAAGTATTCTTTAGGGGAGTAGAAGGTCTTAAAGAGGCAAGCGCTGCCGTTTTCAAGAAATGCAAGGAAGGGGACAATCCACTATATACTAAGGGCGGCTGGTGTAACTGGCCTAAAAGCGCAAAGCAAGATAATATCCTGGTGTGGTTTAATAACCTAATTAAATCATTTTTGGGCTTTATAGAGGAGCATAGGTCCGCCCCAAAGACACAACAAACACTTATTGCATATACTAAGCAGCCCTTATAAGGGTCTACAGTAAAGCAAAAGCTAGACATCGGTTTTATAGATAATCCAATAGCTAGCGAAAGCTCTTAATGCTATTAGTTATATATACTTGTGCTAAAAGAGCTAAAAAGTAATCCAAACGCTAATATAGCCTCGCAGGCATGGTTTAATTTGGGAAAATACATAAGAGAAGTCTTTGCCGCTCAGGACACTCGTCGCTTTATCTTAGGCTTTACCCTCTATAGATCTATTATGCGGCTATAAGAGTATAACCGGGTAGAAGGCATTGCATTATCACTATTTAATATTAATAAAGACGGACTATAATTTACCTCGGCAATATTAGGGTTTCTCTTAATAAATAAAGAGCAGCTCAGGTTTGACCCTACTATTTTAACATTAGACGGCAAACAATATATTAAGGTTATACGCAACGATCAGACTAAGCGTCTTATCCTTAACAAACTTATAAAGCGGGCACCCTATATTACCAGTTAGGCGACAACTTGCTAAAAAGCGCACTATAAGGGTAACACCTCTAAGATACCTCTTGTTATTAAAGACTTGTAGTAGTACCCAGAGCGCAAGGAAGAAGGCGAACTACTATATAAGGCAGCGGAGAAAGGAGTAATTAATATAGCTAGGTACTATCACCATAGGACTATTTATATAGGTGGACAAGATAATAACATCTTTAATATCTATAAGGGGTTAGATATTACCAAAGCGACAAACTATAAGCCTAAAAGCCCAATAGTGCCTTTAAGCGTAGCTAGAGTGCAAGGCAGTGCAAGGAAAAGCCAAAACACTAGTAAAAAGAGGTTGTCTAGCTATACTAACGCCCCGTTACCACCCAACAAGCGCCTGTGTTTAAGCTCTCCAATTAAGCGCCCTATTATACAGAATCAGGTGCATCAACGCGTCATTACCTACAACTATAGAAAGGCTCTTTACAAGGCAAGCTCTTTGGCTGTAATACTTACTGCGCTAAAGGGTGGCATTAAAGGATATAAGTCTTTATATACATAGGCTGGCATCCTCTAATATAATATCTCAATAGGCAACCTCTTGATAAACGAGAAAGACAACAATCCCTTCTAAAAGTCATTCTTAATTAATCTTGATCTCGCGATTAAAGAGAAGCAAGAAGGACCTTTAAAAGCACAGGGCAAGACCAGCACAAGAGTGTTTATAGCTATAGGAGTGCTTCTAGGCAAGAAACACTTCTTTAGGTATAATTTGGAGTTGTTCTTCTAGGTGCTTTTCTAGATGTATATTTATTACGAGGGTCTAAATAAGAAGCGCAAGCCTATCCCAAGGTTTAAAAAGTGGAATTATGTGGACCCTAAAGAGCTAGCTAAGTTAAAAAAAGGAGAGGTAGCTTATAAAGGTGATTTCATTAAAACAGCGGAGGAGTACTTTACGCTGTACTATTAGTTATTAGTCCCCTGGGTTAATAGGCTCTAGAAAGTAATATTTCCAAATAATAGGAGGTAGGAAAAGGATAATCTAGAGCTATATTTTAGGATAAAGAAGATACTCTAGCAAGCACAAAAGAATCCAAAGGTATTAGCAAAGTAGATAGAATAATATTTTATTATCCTATACTCTTCTACAGCACAACTAAAGGTTTGGGCAGCTAAGGCTAGGTAGCAGCCTTGGTCAAAACGTATATAAAACAGCGTAGAGCGAGTCGCTAGGGCTAAATAAACCTGGGAAAGCAGATAACCTAATCTTCCGCTAGATTATTAGGTCCCCACACCCTACTATTCTATATAGGCTTTATATTTCCATAAAACATATAATCCACTCCCTAGCCTATTAGAAGCCACCTTATGCCGCCTAAATAGAGGCCGTAGGAGAATTAATCCCTTCCTCTAACTAATTCCCTACCTAAATAAGTCCCCTACTTAAACAAATCCCCTACGGGAGCCAATGCCCACGTATTTTACCGCCCTATGGGAACCAATCCCCTACTCCTAATAATCCCCTACGGGATCCGATCCCCTACTCTAATAAATCCCCTACAGGATCCACTTCCCTATAGAATCCACTCCCCTATAGTAACAAATCCCCTATAGTAATAAATCCCCTACGCTAACGAATCCCCTATAGGTGCTAATGCCTATATATTCTACTGCCCTATGGGAACCAATCCCCTGCGGCTTGCATTTCTGTATAGCTTTTGCTCCCCTATGGGAGCCTATAGCTATATTTTCCTCTCCCCTATAGGAACCAATACCCTATGGCTTCCGTTCTCCTGTTCTTAAATCCACTATAAAACAAATCCCCTATAAATTCCGTTCCTATATATAGTAACCGTATCTTCTACTGCCCTGTAAGAACCATACCCTACAGCTCCTACTCCCATACAGCTTTTACTGCTATATAGGAACTAATGGCGATTTCTTCCGCTCCCCTATAGAAACTAATCTTGTATAGCTTACGGTTCTCTATAGGGATTATTACCCGCTTTCTTTGTCGCTTTATAGCTTTTAATTCCTTATGGGAACTAACGCTTATATCTTCTACTCCCCTACAGGAACTAATGCCCTATAGCTTCTATTCTCCTATTCCTAGATCTATAAGCGATTCGCCCACGCTATAGCCTACTATATAGGCCTTGTTGTCATAGGAGTAAGCAAGTAATTTTAAGAAAGCAATAAGTAATAATACCACCAGCTATAAGATCTACAAGACATTTAATGCTATATATATATAAGCGAATCTATATATACGAGTTTATATTCTTAACTAATCCAGCACCTTTAAAGTTACTTTTAAAATCTTTATTTAACGTAAGAGCCTTGTCTAAATGCTTATATATAAGTTTCTCCCCCTTATTTTTAGCTAAGCCGTAGCTAATCTATATAGTGTTCTTGATCTAATACAGTATATTAGCACTAGGCTTAAAACTTTTACTTAAATATTACCTTACCTGTCTTCCGTTTAATTAATAGTCTAAAAAACGCTCCATATCCCTTCTAGAGATATTAGCAGCAGTATTGGCTTACTTTAGGAAGTTTTTCTACACCTACTCTTTTACTAGTTTTTTTAGCTCGTTATATTTAAGTGCAAGATGTATTCTGCTCTATATAGCTGCATTAAATACGGTAATCCTATTTGTTATAAGAAATATAATGCCTTAGAAATACTCCATCTGTTATAAAAAGACGGATACTAGGCTGTTATATTAAATATTATTTAAAGTTCTTTTTATAAGAAAGACATCGGCCTTGTCTAAAAGAAGGATAGCGCTCTAGTAGTAAACGTTTTTAACTATTAGAGCTAGGTTTTGTTCTAAACGGGCTAAATTTATATTAAGGTCTCCTATATAAGCCTTCTTATGGTTAGACTAGTATATAAATACACTTATAAGGGGGAATAAACCACATAGAGGGGTCTCCTCTAAGATTTGGCAAGTGCTTTAGCTGTTAACGTCTTTCCCACCTTAGGTGGGCCATTAAAACGGTTAGCCTTTAAAACAGCCAATGCCTTGCCAAAAAACTTACTGTAGTAAGAAAACTAGGCCTTTCCCCTTCCCTTTAATTATATTATTAAACTTTGATTTCCCGGACCTAGACTAGTAGCTCTTTATAAGTCCTTAAAGCACTATTTTCTTATCCTCGTTAATTGCGAGTGACTTAAATACTAAGGCATTCCAATCAATGTCCTTAATATTGGCGACGGTAAATTCACCTATTAGTGCTTGTATTAGTACATCACTGGCTCTAGAAAAAGAGTATAGAAAGTCTAACCCCATTTTTTATCTACCAAACTAAAGGCTAGGGCTATTGGTGGATAGATTAGGTACTTATTATCTCCTATCTCCTTAGGAACTAAACCCTAATTCTTTATATCGCCTTACTAATTGGTCCCTTAATCGTATACGCCAATTCCGTATATATCTATAGCGATTGGTTGCTTGCCATAGTTAGGATTCTAACAATGAAATGCTATCGCGTCCACTATAATGCGGCCGCTTGTAGAAAATCTTGACGGGCCATCTTTAGTCTAGAAAAACGCGATCCCTTTATATTTACGGTAGTTAATGCCTCTTAAAAACACGAACTTCTGGCCATTACTAATAAGATCCTGCTTTATCTCGGCTTACCTCTTATAATGCTTTAGCGGAAATACCTTAAGAGACGTAATTTTTATAGTTAAACGGAATTCCAGAATAGAGAGGGTGGTTTTTACCTCGCTAAACGCCTTCCTATTATAGCCAAAATAGTGATAGTTAAGTTTAAAGCTCTTTTCGCCAAAAAGTGAGGTTTTAAAGTTGCCTGAATTATATATAAGGCATCTTGGTTAATCCAAGCCTTCGCAAATTATAAGGACGTGCGTATTTGGTTTAAATAAGGCCTAAAGGAGATTAAAATTAATTTCGCCATGGTCTAGAAGCGGCAGGAGACTATTGGTTATAGGCGCGAAATGGTCTTTAAGAAATCTTAGTAACCCCTAAAGGTACTTAACGCTAATTAAGTCGGGAGAAAGACTTTCCTAGTGTGTTTTTAACTGGGGTAGGAAATTAAATATAAGGTTTATAGGAATTTAGAAGTTAAATTAGAATTAGCTATATCTATATAAAGGTCCACTTACTATAGGCTTATCTTCCTAAAGGGAGATAGCTTGTACGCCGTTTAGTACTACTTATAAGGCGTCTCTTACTTCTCCTAAATTTATACTTAGGTATATACTGCAGTCTTTCTTGTCCTTTTCTAGCTTAAAGTCAGCATCTAAGTTGATATATTTAAAGGCACCTAAGAGACAGACCAAATTTCTTCCTAAGGACATAAATATACTAATTATGCATATTACGCTCACTTAACATATCTGGCAAAGTCTCTATAGTCTTATACTGGCAGCTTTATTTGTCCCAGCTATAGCAGATACTATATTAGCGTATTTCTAAGTGTGTTTTAGGGATTTCGTAAGCATACATCTTATTTAACACCTTAACTTTAACCTTGGAACCTCTTACTTTAGGTATCTCTTCAACCCCTAAACTTGTAGGGGGAGGTAGAGGAGGTGGAGGAGGTAGAGGAGGTTGGACCGCCTAGAGTATCTTTAATATGGTTATAAGCGTTTAAGAGAGAAGAAGCTGCGCTAGTTGCTTATAATATAGATGTGTTTGGCTTAGGCTACCAGGGGGGGTGTTTATACTATTATAAGGCAGTAAAGGCGCTGGCGTAATAGGCTTAGATGTAACTGGCATTACTACTTTATAAAGCTTTAGTAACGTGACACTAATCTAAAAAAGGAGCTAAGTAGAAAGAGGAGCTAGATAGTATTATTTTTTAGGCTAGATCCGCCCTTTTCTTATATAATATAAGTTGTGCTATGGGTGTGTCTGCACCCCTTTTCTAGTAATAGACTACCCTCCCCAATTAATCTTAGCGGACTTTAGTTAAGACACATTAATATTATCTCCGTTGTGGTAAATAAAGCTATGGTGTACGTGCTTGCTATACCTATAGAAATAGTCCCCTGGCTTATATACGGGATTTCAACTCTGGCACTAGAGTGAGCTTAAAAAAAGACATTGCCTAAAGTATAGAAGTGCTTTAATTGATATACAGGAGATAGGCAATGTCTTAGGTTAAATTAAAGATATAAGTATAGAATTGGTGCTAGTAATGCTAGCTAGATTGTAGCAGGCGATCTAACTATGCATTGTTTAGCTAGGGGAAGTGGCATATGATTGGGTTAACCGGTCTCGTCTTATCTCGTCTTGTCTTGTCTTGTCTTGTCTTGTCTCTTCTTTTCTCTTCTCTTCTCTTCTCTTCTCTTCTCTTTCTTCCCGTCTCTTCTTGTCTTGCTCTTTCTTGTTCTGGCTCTCTTTATCCTTTTTTTCATTCTTAGTTAAACTTCTGATGGCGTTAAATAACTGGTTTTACGAGCTTCTCAAGGAAAAAAGAAAGACGTTTGACGCTAATACGCATCCATTACCCTCCTATTAAAACGACGCGTTTAAATCGTGCCTTAAGGTGCTGTAAGAAAACGCGATATCCTTAGGGAAATGTTTAAAGGCGCAACAAAGTGTGAGGCTATGTGCACGCACTCTATTAACAGACATTTTTATCGGCTTAGGTCCTAAAGTATTCCTCCTATACACTTTAGCAGCGCCTATCTCAAGGCTGGCAATGGTATTAGTAAAAAACCTCCTCTAAGAGCTTCGAGAATGGTGGGAGAATCGCCCCCACCCCCGTGGTCTTGCAGTTGCTGCTAGTACACTTTATAAGGCCAATTCGATTAGCACGTTAATTCCTTTGCCTCTAAAACGTCTATCTTTAGAGGTAGATCCCTCTACTGGTATAAAAGAGCCTTGTATTTTGAATAAATTATTAATAAATATTATTAGAGGAACCCTTAATATTAGCCTAAAACTTTTAGTTATTAGAGAGGAATTCTAAAGCTCTAATCCCTTAGGACGCTGATTGAACGCTTAGTATATAAGTCTTAGGTATTTGTTAATTGGTTACTTATATATCCTAGAGCAAGATTTGTTGTAAAAGAAAAGTACAATCTTGTCTAATAATCCCAAAACTAATGGTTGGACACCTTGTTCCCTAAATTTAATATATAAATACTTATCTAAGACAGACGCCTCTTCTAAGAGTCCTCTAAGCGCTATTATGCTAGTGTATTATTAAGTTACAGATAAATCATTATTAAAGCGTCCCTGGTTGGAATTATAGTAAACTCTAGGTCTATAAAATAACCTTTAATAAGATATCACATCTATAGTTAACATTAAATAGGAAATCCAATATTACTAAAGGAGGGCTAGTACTTTTCTTTCTTATTTACAAGGCACTATATAATTGAAAATCTCCCTAAGCCATTTCGCACCGGGATATAGATAAGCAATTTATAGAGAAAGGAAAAGAAGAAAGAAGGACTAGTGGTTATAAATTGCCTGTCTATATATATACTAAAAAAGGACAATGAGGACGCTCTTATTGTACTTAGGATTGGTTATGGTTATAGATGGAATATCTTTAATTTATTTAGTTTAGGGGACCTAGATACTCTAGAGCTTTTGGAAAATACTATAGAAGAAGCTAGAGATTAACTCTTATCTATAAATAAATAGCATATATTGCTTTGGGTTACCACTTATTACTACCTCTTCTCTAACTTAATCCGTGCCCTTATTACATAATATTTATACCTAGTAAGAACCTCTCTTATTACTTATCTATCTTCTATACCTAAAGCTTTAACCAGCTTCCCTTTGCCGTCTTTAATATTACATAATCCGCCTTTAAATGTTATAGTTATGTCCTCTATTATCTTAAATATATGACCTCCGATCGTCTTCTATTTCCTACTAAGCGCCTTATCCCTAGCCTTAGTGGACATAATCTATGTAGCTAGAAGTACAACCGCGCAAGTTAGCAGGACTGGTAGCTATAAAGGAGAGGTATTCTATGGACGTAAAATATTAAGCAAATATTGTCTTTTGCAAAGTATTCTCAATTACAGATAGCCGTTTAAGGAGAAATGGCAGCTGATTTAGGAATTTATTTTAGAATAAAAGGCTATAAAGCACATGCGCATTAAAGCACAACTATTATAAAAGATGTAAGTAATTAGGTATATACTGCGCGGAATAGCTAAGCTAATATTTACCTTAATGGCAAGAATAGAATTACTGGATAACTATAAGAGGTAGAATATAAGAAATATAAAAAGAGGTGGATTATAGGCTTAAACAGAGAGCAGCTTTACGGAACTACGCTGCGAATAATTAGCAAAGTAGGGTTAAATGAAATTTATAAGGGAAAATAGAGGTGTTACTATAGTTAATAGGTTTATAGCTGCTTAGTTATTAGTGCCTAATAGAAAGGCTTATATAAAAGAATTGCTAAGCGGCTACCTCTTAGGCTAAGCTGTGGCCGGATTTGCCCTACTCTACCATCAAAGCTTTCTAGCGCAGAACATTATGTATATAATTAGGCCACCAGCTAAACAACGGGTAAGGCGTTTACTATAATACGCATTTCAGCTGTGCATTAGAGTTACTGGATATATAGCCCCTCCGCTAACTAAAATATTTTATAAGGATTGGATTCTTGTGGCTTATTCTTATTTATAAGGCAAATTAACTACAGCCAGTTTATGCACCTTTACGTTATATGTATAAGTTAATTAATTATTAATGCCTAACTTTATATTATTTGGACTGCCGTTTAGTTTTAGCTATGTTACATAATTTAAATTGGCTGGCTAGGTTATAAACATAGTTTTAGCCTTATATTCTCTATAGCTAGCCTATAACCAGACTAGCGCAAACAACAAACGCTAGAGAAAATGCATTACTATTCACACTAACTAGATTTAAATAATACAGGGTTAGTGCATTTACTATAAATACTAATCCTATCTAAGAATAGCGTCTAAAATCTAGGGTAAATAATAGATTAGTTAGCCAGACACCAGGATTTTGCCGCCCCTTTAAAGCCCTTACTATTTCAACACTATAGACCTTATTGTAGTGCCACCCCCTGGCTGCAGCTATGAGAATCTTATCGGCTAGGGAATTTCGGGCACTGTGTATTGTAATAAACTTTAAAACAAGGTTATTAAAGCTCTAAATAATGCAAATTCTCAACGCTTTATTAAAGTCAAAAAGGAGATCTATAAGAGACTTGGTTAACATAATGGACTCTTACAATACTATAGCAGCGAACTTTTCTAGAAGGATAACCGTATGGTAATATGTCTAGAACACGCTCTAAATAGCCAGCTCTATAGGTTTCTTTAGAATAGAAGCAATAACGTTAATTAAACTTTACAAATGCGTTAGATTTTATAGCTTGCAGATATTCTTAAATATGTTTACTCTAGAGGTGTTATATACGGTAATATTTTATACCATAACATTCTTTTAGATAAACATTTAAACGCAAAGCTAATTAACTTTATTAGTTTATCAATTAATGGATCTCCTTTTCTTACTTTATACTTAGTTTAAGCCTAACCTCTATATCCAAGCACGCCTTAGAAGGACGAAATTTTTGCCTTTAGATTGGCTTATTATTATATCTTAATGCGTTATATTGCCTTTTATAAACTTTCTAATAATGATATAGAGGATCGTTATAAATAAGGAATATTTCCCGAATTAAAGTCCCTAGGGGCGTTTAGAGTCATTATTAGAGGCTATTAGAACGGCAAATATAACTATATAGATGGTGTTATCAAAGAAATAGGTAAGTAAGGTATATTTATAAAACTAGGAGTTTTAACTATCTAAACTTATTTATAGGTTTAAGGAATCTATCCCTAGTAATAGTGCCGCGGCATTTCCTCTACACTCTTAAGGCTTTCCTTTCAACGTTTATAAAATCTTGTCTTTAGCTTAAAAATCTAAAGGCTTCTCTATCTAGATTTATACTTTACCCATTTCTTAGGCGTTATTAGCGTTAACGTAATAAAGGTAAGTTTGTGCTTTATAAGCCCATCAGTCTTACTATCCTTATATACAGTATAATATACTAACTATCCTTTATTTAGAACATGCTGGATAATCTCTAGTTATTAGCGAGCTCCTAAACTGCGCCATACTTTATGTTATAGGTATTAGGTTAGGACACGCTTGCCCACCTTATATAATAGCGCTAGGGCAGGGGACAATGCGATTTATCTTTAAGGAATATTTTAGTCTCTTCCAGCACTTTTTATATTAGACGGTAATCTTAGTAGATTGGCATATCTTAAGTATAGAGAAGTTTATAATTTAACGAAATATTTTAAGTGTATTAATGGTAAAAGAGGATTCGTGATATAAACGAATAGGTGCTATAATGCCTAGTAATATAGCAAGTCTCACAACTTATAAGGCTCTGTTTTGATTAGATATACATAATATAAATAAGTTAGCAGCGAAATTTGGATAAAAACGGCTGCATACAGCAACACCGCCTTAAGAAAATGCACTTAAATAATTAGACCACTAAATATAAACCCCAGCTTCCTATTTCCGCAGGACTAACTAAAATATAAGAATACGCCTATGCTACTAGCCCTATCTCTTCTACATAGCAACCCTGCCCTTTACTTTTGCAACTTTAGAAAAAGAGTACACCTATAACAATCTAGCTTTGGCTTGCCGAACGCGTCTTTGGTAAGACTTAAGGGCATCTTTAGAATTTAAAAGCCCGCTCTTATAAACCTAGGTGGGCTTCTAAGCCACCTTGTATTTATGCCCTAACTTAGTTATTCTTTCCCCTAGAATATTATTAATCTCCCATTTATTATCTAAGCTTATTTTATTAATTTTATCTTTTTTAGTCTGGGTATAATGCTTTATAGTAGGCTCTGGGTTTAAAATGTCGCTTTAGTTATTAGCGACGCCACTACTATTACCGTCCTCGTCCTTATTATAAGTACAATTACTAGCCTTATTATAAGACGGTTTAATACTATAGAGAAGGGTAGGCTCCTAAAGTAAAGGGCTAGCGAGCTGTGGAGTGGATACTGCTTACTAGTTAACTTACGGATATTAAGAGTTGAGGTTAAGGATAGAAGGGATAGGGGGGCTAGAAGACAAGTCTTTATAATAAGTAGGTAGCCTTTATTGCTTCTAGGGACGTGGACTATTACTGCCCTTACCGCCCTTACCACCCCCGCTACTCTCTTTAATAGGGTTGTTAGAATTATAACTATTATTAGCCCTATCTTCTAGTGGTCTAGTATCGCGAGGAGATATATAGTGCTAGGGGGAGGAGCTGGTGGGCCACGTAGTAGAGACCGCTTGCTCCTTAATACTGTTACTGTTATTAAGGCCAAGGGTAAAAGAGCCAGAAGATATAGTCCTCCAGGAAGCAGGTAACCTTCATTACTTCCTAGGTTATATACTCTTACCGCTTTTACCAATGGAAGTATTAGAGATATAATTAATGCTGTTTAGTTAATTAAGCTAATTAGACCTCTGCTTCTTTAACTTCTTGGCTCCTAAAGACTTTTAACTAGTAGCTACTAATATCCTAAGCTCCTGCCTAAACTACAAAGCAGTTCTAATATAACGCCCCTTAGCTAAATTATCCGTTTAATTGCTGTCTAGTGTTGAGGGTGTGGTACGGTTATATATAGGTATACGTACCTCCTCTTCTAGCGCTTCTAACAAAGGCAGCTCCTTATTATCTTTATCGTCCTTATTACTGCCATTATTTCCGTTATCTACTAATTGTTAAATAAGGCTATTATAAATTAAAAAGGGAAGCGCATACCTAATCCATAAAGTATTGGTCAATTATTGGCTTTATCAGCTTTGTTATTAGCATTACTAGCTTTATTACCCTTAGCTTCCAAGTCTAGATCAGCTATATTGTCTTTAATAATTATTAGATTTTCTGCTAGTTGTTAAATATATATATTCACAACTACTAGGGGAATAGGGAAAGTGTAGTAGGGTAATTATAGGGGATAATTACCTTGACTTCCTCTAGAGACTTGACTGTTATTTCTATCCCTATAGGAATCTTCCTTGTCGTCCTTATTATCCTCGTCATTTTTGTAATACTTCTTATAAGCTTTCTTATAGTCATATATAGAGTCTACAGGCGCTTTATTAAACGGAATCTCTAAAATTAAGGCCCTAGGTAGAATAACATGCTATTAAGTGCCTAAGCTTTTAATGCTTCTTGGCTTTTTAGGGGGAAAAGAGGTACTCCCCTATTTCTCCTTTTAGGTTTACTACTCGTGCTTTTTTTAGGGGCTATAATTGCATAATGCTGAGAAGCCCTTAGTTTTTTAGGGGGTACAGTATAGAAATTAATATTATTAAGTGAAATTTCTGAATAAAAGCAAAGGGGTTAAGAAGATGCCACTATTACTACTGCCATTATTATTAGAGTTGTTATTGCTTTATATCTTTTTAATAGCCCTAAAGGACGGGTCACGCTAGGCTTTTAAGTCTATACTAGTCTCCTCTTTGCTACTAGCTTACATCCGCAGCATCTATACTAAAATAACCCTACCAGCTTAATAGCGAATCAAAACATATAATCTACGCTCCGTTGGCAATTACTATTTATAATATATAAAGGTTTGCACAGGCTTAAACTATTACAAGATTAACGCCTATTAGGAAACTATAATTAAGACCCAACTAACTAAGCTAGCACATTCTGCCTCTAATAGGGGCATCGCACTAAGCCTCCCTATTAAGGAGGTTGGTGGCAAAGTGCCTTCTCTATCCTTATTCCTTAGAGTTAGGGCTAGCGCTAATGTGTCTATTTTCCACCCTAATATACCAGCGAGCTGGATCCTCCGCGCTAGATTCTCCACAAGACTATAATTCCTAGTATTAGACAGGTAAAGGGCGTGCTATAATTCTACTATAAGTATTAAAAGACACTCTAAGTAATAAGGGCATCCTTAAATCTCTCCCCTAGATCTAAGGAACTTCCTTAGTCACACTCTATAGAGCTTACAGCCGCTACTTAACCTCCTAAATATGCGTAAAAGCCTTGCTTTTACCTTTACCCACAGCCAGATGTTACAAATAACATAAGGGGGCAGATAGCGCGAGTAGATTAGGCAATTACGCCCATATCCATCTTGGCCCTTTTAGCTGATATAGCCACTATATAAAGTCCGTCTCCGTTAGGAGATTAAATGCGCGAATTTTTCTTTAGTATTTATTAGCTAAGAGTAGGATTATAACACCAGCTCCACTAGAAGCTAGGCTATGCTACTAGATAGGCCGTTTACCCCTAAATTCCGCCTTGCAAGTCTTAGGTCTATATAAAGGATATTTCCGTATAACCTATACCTCCTCAGCTAAATAGGGGGCTAGATTAGACTAAAGCCTGGCAGCTTCTCTAATTGCAATACAATCCTCTAATTGTTAGGGAAAAGTAAGGTCTAGGTCTAGGTTAAGAAGGCGCTAAAGAGGGCAAAGGCTTCCAGCTTTTGGCGGCACAGCTTTAACTAAGCTAAGTAACTGGCATTAGCCTATGGTTTTACTAAGGATCCACTTCGGCGTCTAGCTTCGCCTTTATCATGACGCTATAATGCGACACTGCCTAACGCGTCCTATAGCTCGCAGCAGCTACAACCTATATAATCCATTGCTAGGCGGTTCTTGGTACAGCCTTATAGCCATTTATAGCTGTTCCGATAGGGATTGAGTTGCATATTATAGTCACACCTAAGACACTACTAGAGGCGGAGGTAAAGAAGAGGATAAATAGAAATGTTATTTTGGTGCATTAATCGGTAGGGGACGTGGGCAGGAGGAGAGGAGAAAGGAGAGAAGAAAGGAGGAATACGGTAGGACCAAAGCATATATTAACACCAGGAGAGAGTATAAATATATCCCATAAAAAGGGCTGAAGAGTTACAGCGCTAGGTAATTATTAGTATAAAACATATGAAGATTGGGGAAGGCAGGTAGAGCACCTATATAGATGCTAAGGGGATAGAAAATGCCTTACGGCTAACAGCTAGAGTCTAAGGTGGCACGGTAGCGAGAAAGAAAAGAGGAGATAGAGTATAAGGGTAAAAGCAGCGAGGGAGAAGGCCTTTTATAGTTAAGGTTAAGGTTAGGTCTTGGCTAAACTAGGGTAGAGAAGCGAGCGTGCCTTGCCTATAAAGGAACCTCCATTTTCTAATACGTGGTCTCCATTTTATTTTTTACTAAATAGTTAAGCGTTTCTTAAATTAGGGGAATTAGATATTAGTTTTAAATTATAATTATATTTAAAGCTTAATAATTAATATAAAATCTTAAGCCTCCTTTTAGCTTTTTAATAAATAGTATAGATAAAGTAAATAAAGATTAACTAGGGCAAATAAATCCTTTTTCTAGATGCTTATTAAGGTATTATTATATTATAAATATTTTTTCTTATAATATACTATATAGCAGACTAAACTTTAGTATTATACTAGGCTTAAGTTCTATCTTAAAATTATACTTGTCTTAGTATAGGGCTAGTTAGTCTATAAATTATTTTTTAAACTTATTAATTAGATTATAGTACTCTTTAGGTATAAGAGGTTAAGGATTAATATATTATTTTAGTTTTAGTGCTTTTTTAACATTTTCTATAGTTATAGTAAAAAAAATTATAATTTTATCTTTTTGCTAATAAAATAAAAGGTACAGCCTATATTATATAAATTTTAAGAGGTTTTAGCATAAGATCTTTATATTCTTTACTATAATTAGTAGTTATAGCTTTATTATTTTAGTTTAAGACTTATAGCAAGGGTAATTTATATTATATTAAATTTAAATAGTTATATATATATTTATAGAGCAAATAGCTTTTTAAGTAATAACTTTAGTAGTAAGTTATACGGAACTTTAGTATTTTTTTAACCTAGTTAATTAAAGGGTCGTGTTATTTTAGCCATTTATACTTAAGTATAACTTTATATTACTTTAAGGGTATAATAAATAGGGAAATATATTTAAGGTATTTACCTATTTATATTTTTACTAAAGTATAGTATATTAATTCGCTATATATTAAGGGTTTGCTATTAAAGCCTTATAGGCCTTATAGCTTATTAAATTTTTTTAAATTTAGGTATTAAGTTTTTATATAGTTTATATTAATAAAGCCTATACTAATAGCTCCGCTATTTATTAGAATTTATACTTCTTTCTATTTTCTAAATATTTAAATTTTACTAAGTATATTAAGGGAATTATATTATATATTAGCGCTAGAAGAGCCTAGATACTTATACTCTTCTACTTTTTATCCTAAGGCGCAACTTAGTCCTAGAATAATTTATTTTCGAAGTTAACTAAAGGCAAGACACTTTATAGTAACCAAGTATAATTTATTGAGCAAATATAATTTAAGGACTAGGAGAAACTATAGCGGACCTTTTTAAAAGGGTAGGTTTAATAATTCCTTTAAATATATCCCTTTTTGCCGTATTTAAAGCATTCTCTATTTATAGCTTAAGTTCTTTATTTACTAGCTTTTAAAGGTATATAGGATTAAGCGGCATTAAGGTCTATAGGGTTATATATAGGGTTTTTAAGTTTTAGAGAAGGATTGCGTTTTAGGGTATATACTAGGTTTATAAAGTTTTAAATATAAGGTGTAGTTAATTTTAGGGAATGAGTTTTATTATTATATTAAAGGTCCTTATTAATTTGTTAATATATTATAACAAATTTAGATAGGTCTTTTAGTAGTTCTCTACCTATTAACTAAGCTCTAATCTTATCTAAAATAGCTTATTAAAGGGCAGTAACTCTAGCGGCTTTATTCCAATCTAGCTTACTAATCAGGCCTAATTTTTTTAAAAAGAAGCTAATAAAGTCTTAGTTCTATTATTATAGGTTTTTAAGTTTAGTAACAGCTGTATATTTATAGCTAGTATTATTATATATTTATTCTAATAGGGAAATAAAGATTTTAAAATTAATAAAGGTGCTATTATAGAAGAATAGATTTATAGTTTATATAGCGTCTTTACTGTTACGGCACTGTCTTAACGCGTACTATCTCGTACTGTCTTATACTGTTTCCTACTATTAGCTAGCCCACCACTAGCGCCTTGGCGGCTGCCCCTACTATTTATATACGATACCCCCTTTTACCTCCTTCTCCTCTTTATACCACAATGTAGTTATTTAGCCTACTTACATTACAGCACTATGACAGTTTATGGTATCTCCAATTATGCCCCATTACGACCTCTGTTTTCTTTTTCTTCCTAATATATTATCTCCGTTTTCCCAGTATAATCGCAACCTAGCGCGACCAATAACACCGTACCATAGTCCTAGATAACCTTAGTATAGTCCTAAACAACCTTAGCATTACAGCAAGCCTTATAGATTTCAATTGCCTTACCCAGATCCCTTAAAATGGGCGACTACAATATAGATAATACCCCGTTAACAAACCCATGCAAAGCGCTTGCCTACCTCTTTAATACCTTCTATACCTACATTACCTGGGCAATTAGGAGTGGTCCAGAGTACCCTAAGGACCTTAATATAGCAGGAACCTTCCAGCACCTCTCTATATATATAACCTTTTTAACTAGCGTTAAGAATGGCCTCTAAGCCGTCTATAATAAAGGCCAAACTATAAAGTCCTAACTTAAAGAAGCTCAACACAGAATCAACTCCCTTAAGACGCTTAAACTATATATACAATAATACGAATAGCAAGCCCTTGTATACACTAAGACCATACAAAGTCTAAGCTCTTAGATTACTATACTTACCTAGACTATTACTAATAAGAATATAGCTACTAGCTCCCCTCTTCTAACTAAGCCCTATAAAAAAAAGCGTAAAGCAAAAGATCCAACCCCATTTAATGGCAAGGGATCACCAATTAAAAAATAAGAAAAATTTAAAATATGGGAAACGAAGATCTAAGGCGTTTTCTAGAGGGATATAAAGTGCTTTAAAACCCTAATAAACAAAGTCCTCTATATGTCAGATACACTAATAGATAAGGCCTATAACTATATTAAGCACGGCCTTAATATACTACGCATATACCTAAACAACTTAAGTAAATGGACCTTCTCTAACCAAGAGTCTATGCTTATATATATAAGGAAGTACCACAAGACCATTAATATAACCCAAGCAGCAAAAAATAAGTTAAATACCTTAATCCAAGGCAAGCGTAACTATTAGTCCTAAAAAGCAGAGCTTAATAAGTTAATAATTAAAGCAAATAAGACTAAGGAATAAAAAGTGGATCTACTTAAGAAGAATATTTCCTCTAAAATAAAGGACCTAGCCTTTACCCTTAGCCATAAGATTAGTAATGCTAACTATAAAGGCTAAAGTAAGCAGATAGATGTGTTTGCTTATAACCTATAAAACCACGCCTACTATACTAAGCTTAATACCGCCAAGCTAAGTACTGCTAACGGCTATTAACCTGCACCACCTAATAATAATACCTTAGTACCGGCACCGCAGAATAACCCAATAGACCTTAACACCGTTAAATTTAGTAGTGGTAGTAGTGGCCTCCCCAATAACATCTAAAAATACTATATAGATAACAGACTCTATATAGTATGTGGTTAACCTAGCTACTAAAAAGATGCTTATAACCCTAAGAGGAACCTAAATCCCCTCCTAATACTACTACGCCAACCCCCTCTAAGCTACGGCAGATTCTTTAGCAGAGGGGATAGAAATTAAGACGGTAACCGCGGATAGGGACGTGGGTTTGGGCATAAAAACCTACCCCTATAATTCCCTTCCCCAATACAGCCCTAGCTAATAGTCCTATATACAAACTATAGACAAGCACTCCGCGCCGCTACTAACCATAAGACCGGCTATGTCCTTAGTGAAGTACCCCCTAGTATATATACACCCTTAGAAACCAACACGTTAGGACATACTAGCTAAAACTATAGTTACCAGCCAAGCCCTATAATTTAGTTATTAAAAGACCAACCCTTAGACTAAGTCGCCTCTAAGGATCAGAACCATACAGGGAGGAGGATAAAAGGATTAGATCTATACTACTAGATTAGTTAGATCTTGTTCTAAGCCAGCTGCCACTTAACCTTAGAATAGCAAATAGCAATAGAAATGCCATCCTTATTTAAACCTACCTCTCCTTACTACGCAACCCACTCCTATAAGTTTTTATTAAAACAGTAAGCCTTATTAACAGCGGTAGTATAGTACTAGTGTTTATAGACGAAGACTTATAGTCCTAAAACCACTCCGCCTTACTAATGGACTTCCATCCAGCTTTATCACCCACTACTTTACAGCAAAAATAACAATTGGCCACTATACAGAATTTATACTCTTTTATGTTATAAAGTTATCACCCTCTATACTAGTAATTCTTAGAATGCCCTAGCTTAAAAAGCATAACCTAAGGCTAGACTTCCCCGCCCTAGAGCTTAAGTTTAACTCTAACTACTATACCTATAACTGTCTCCCATAGCACATTCCTAACTATAATCAAGTAGCACCATATAAACGCATTACACGGCCAACGCTTAGATACCGTTAGCTAATAGTAGAAGAGGTACCTAATACCGGTAAGCTAATACACGCAGTAAACGAAGTAGAGATTCTAGAAGACTGGACCACTACTCTACCCCTAAGAAAACAAACACCGCCAGAATTATAAGTCCCCTATATACACCCACTTAACCTAGGCTAGCCAATAAGACACCCGACTCTAAGTTAATTACCATACGCACATATAACCGCACATATAATAGCCAAAGGTGTTATAGCCAAGACTAAAACCAGAGCAAATAAGACCTCCCCCCTATAACGCCCAACCTTACACCCGTCTCCTACGCGTACTATATAGGGCCGCCGCCTCATTTCCGTCCCCCTAGGCCAATTAAGCCGCGCTAGCCTAGCCGTAGCATTGGCAAACCAAACACGCCCTAACCTAAACAATATTAGATACACTTGTGCCGTTAATTTCACCCAGTTCTGTAAATAAAAAGGCGTAAAGGCGATAAGGATCTATATAGCGGAGTTAATAGAAATAGAAAAACAAGAAGAGTACCAACAGCTGCTTAAAGAGCTGCCTATAGGCCTAATAGAAGTACCGAACCTATTAGAAAAGTCTTTCCATTAACTGGTAGAAGGCAACTATATAATAGAGGAAGCCCGTAAAGCGCTACCCCCTTATTTTTATAAATTCCTTAAAACAAACCTAAAAACTAAGGCTAAGTTTCTACGCCGGAAGATAGTTAACACTAATATTAAAAAATTCCTAAAAGGCAAACCAGGACTAACCTATAAAGATATTTTATAACACCTACTAAAGGAGTTCTGTAAATATATTAAGCATTTCCTCCCTAAAAACGCAAATAAGCTACCCCCTTACCAACCATAGGACCATAAAATTAAGATTATCCCTAGAAACTAGGCCCTATATTATAAAAATAGACCACTCTTACCTACTAAACTCAGCTGTATAAAGAAATAGATCAATAAAATGCTAGATAAGGGTTTTATCCGCAAATTAACCTTACCAGCTGCTATACTACTCCTCCTCACTGCGAAGCCTGGCGGCGGTATATAAATTTACCATAACTACTAAGGCCTAAATATAGTTACTATTAAGAACTAGTACCTATTGCCACTAATCCGTGAGACACTTAACGCACTCTATAGTGCTAAGTACTTTACTAAGCTTAATATAATTACTGCGTTTAACCAGATCCGGATTGCGAAAGGCTATAAGTGGCTTACAGCATTTATTACCCGGTTTAGACTCTATAAGATATTAGTTACACTATTCAGTCTCTATAACGCGCCTACTATGTTCCAGAACTATATTAACCATGTTTTATATAACGCCCTCAACAACTACTATACCGCGTATCTTAATAATATCCTTATCTTCTTAAAAATATGCACTAAACATACAAAATATATAAATAAAATTATCTAGAGACTTAGTAATGCTGGACTCCAGATTAATATTAATAAGTCTAAGTTTTATGCTACTAAAACAAAATACCTTAGCTTAATTATCTTAACTAACGGCATAACTATAGACCCTAAGAAGGTGCAGGCCCTACAGAAATAGAAGGACCCAACATTAGCTAAGGAACTACAGCAATTTCTTAGCTTCGTAAACTTCTACCGATAATTTATTTAAGGCTATTCCAAGGTAGTTAAGCCTATAACTAGGCTACTAAAAAAGAGTATTAGCTGGTTATAGGGCCCTAATCAAGTATAGGCATTCCAGACCCTAAAAATAGCGTTTACTACAGCACCAGTCCTAGCGTATTACAACTACACGAAGAAAACTATAGTAGAAACAGACGCCTTAAACTAGGCTTTAGGTGGAGTGCTCTACTAAGCCAACAAAAGTAACAAGCTTAAGCTAGTTACATTCTTCTCTGCCAAGCACTTAGCCCCTAAATGTAACTATAAAATATATAACAAGGAGCTCCTAGCAATTATTAAGGCACTAGAAGAATGGCGTCCCAAACTATAAGAAACTAAATAGCTGTTTAAAATTATTATAGACTACAAGAACCTCTAGACCTTTATAATAATAAAACAACTAAACTAGCGCCAAGTCCGCTAGGCTGAGTTCCTTTCCTAATTTAACTTTATTATTACCTATAGGCCCGGCACTAAAGCCACAATCCTAGACGCTTTTAGCTGCCTCCCAGGCGTTGTACCTGCTAATGCTAATAACAAACATCTATAACACCAAAACCGCGTCGTCTTACCACTAAAGAAAGTCGACCCTACTATCCTAGAAGAACTACTGAGCAAATCCCAAGACTAGAGCATTAAAAACTTTATTGTAGTAATGGACCTAGAGCCTAAGAAAAAAACCCTTAAGGAGCTTATTAAGAATGCCTATAAAGAGAACGAACTCGCTAGGAATATATTAGCTGCGCTACGCGAATGGGAAGACCATAAAGTACGCTATTAGCCTAAGCAGATTAGGAAGCTGCTCCGCTATAATAAATCCAAATATTTAATTATTAACGGCCTAATCTACTATAAGAATTAAGTATTTATCCCTAATTCACCTAAACTTTAACTAGAAGTTATACACCGCATGCATAGTTTAGGCCCTACGGGCTACCCAGGCCGAGTTAAAACACTAGTCCTCCTTAATTAAATATATTGGTAGCTAGGTATTTTACAGTTTACAGCTACCTTTATAAAAGACTGCGCTCTCTACTTCTAGATAAAGACCCTATACTTAGCACCGCCCGGTTTCCTAAAACTACTAGAACTACCAGTCCGCCCGTGGACTAATATCTCTATTAACTATATTATTAACCTACCTAAGTGCCTTTATAATAGAAAAACATATAGATATATCTTTGTTGTTGTTAACCGCCTAATAAAGATAAGATACTTTATTCCCATTACTAGCCTAGACACTAAGGAGCTTATTAAAGCATTTATCTATACTGTTTATAAATTACACGGCGCTCTAAATACCATTATTTCTAATAAAGGCTCTTTATTTGTTTCTAACTTCTAGCATTACCTAAACTAGCGCCTAAAGGTAACCCTAAGCCCTAGCTCTATATAGCACCCTAAAATAGATAGCCAAACTAAAATTGTTAATATAGTAATAAATAAGTACCTATATGCCTTTGTAAGCTTCACCTAAGATAACTGGGTAGATTAGCTCCCCCTTACTAAGTTTGCTATAAATAACTAGGTTAATAAAACCACGGGAATCTTACTATTCTTTGCTAACTATGGCTATAACCTACATCTAGGCATTAAACCAGCAGGTCCCTAGCCATTAGCCCTATCTGTATATATAAAGAAGGAGTACCTATAAGCTAATACTATTGCTAACCGCTTTAAGCGCATCTTAACCTAGCTTAAAGCCCTAGCTTATATCTCCTAGCAATAATATAAAGATAACGCTAATATAAAACGAGATAAAGGTATAATATTTAAAAAGGAAAATATAGTTATAGTTAGCCTTAAAAATATAAAGACCAACCAGCCTAAGAGGAAGTGGGATAATAACTAGGACGGACCCTAGCCCGTCCTAGCTACTTATAGAGGAGCAGTTGTAGTTAACCTCCTAGACCATATCCGTGTTAATAAGTCTTTCCATACTTTAAAAGTCCGCCTCTGGTTCCCTAAAGAGATTTCTGGTTAAACATGCATTAATAAAGAGGAACGTTGTAATATTACAGATAGGATAGCCGAAAGGGATAATAACGGTAATATTACGGATAAGTAGGAATTTAAAAAGATCCTTAATATACATAATAAACAAATAGACGAGCACGGCTTAACATATTATATTAAATGGAAATATTATAATAAGAAAACCTGGGAACCTAAGAAATCCCTAAAAGGATACAAGCGCGCACTACTAAAGTTCTATAAATAACACCCTAAGAAGCTAGGACCCCTAGACTAGGTATAAAATAAGGGAGAGCCATGCCAAGGCCATAGCTAACTATAAAGGTAATTTATAGTGGTTAAGATCTTATAGAACTTTAACCGCCAGTCAAAGTTGTCCAATTGGCCAGTTTTTTGCCAAGAAGCGCTATATAGTAGCAGTATGGAGTTCTGCCAACTTTGTTCGTTGAGCTAACCAATTAAGATTTTCCATGCCCGGTATAGAAAATCGCTATTGGCTTAGTTAAGGGCGGTAAGCGGAAGTAATATCTTTATAGCGAAAATAAGTTACCTATTTAGTTTAGGGACCAAACCTTCTAGGGAGGGGAGTACTATCACGGCACTGTCTTAACGCGTACTGTCTTGTACTGTCTCATACTATTTCCTACTATTAGCTGGCCCACCACTAGCGCCTTGGCGGCTGCCCCTACTATTTATATACGATACCCCCTTTCACCTCCTTCTCCTCTTTATACCACAATGTAGTTATTTAGCCTACTTGCATTACAGCACTGTGACATTTACTTAAATAAGATATTCTATAGCTAACCTTACTAGCTTTAGTAGGGTATTAGTTATAGTTTATTAAAAGTTTAAGATAGAGCTTAGTTATAAAGAGATGTAAATTATTTTAATTTTTATTAAATATTAGAGGGTTAGAAAGCCTTTTAGATTTTATAATAGGTACTAGGTTTATTATATATATAGATTAAGCTACTATTACTAGTTTAGTGTTTATATTTAATAGGCCAGGTTTAAATATAGTTATTTTAATCTTATTTATAGGTATTTCTATTAGGGTCTTTAATAAAAGTGCCTTAATATTACGGAGTTCTTTATAGAGTGCTTCTATTAATTACTAATACTAGGCTTTTAGTATAGCACACTACTAAGCTAAGGCATCTGTAAAGGATTATTATATTATAGTTAACTATTCCCTAACTAAGGATATAATACTTCTAGTTATTAAAAGGGATTTAGGTTTATTTACTATTTTAATATAATACAGTATAAGGGCGTAAAGAGGCTTTAAGAAAGATTTAAAGGAATAATATAAATTCTACCTAAATCTAAGGGTATATAGCTTTTATAAAGAATAAGATATTATATAAAGAAGAGAAAGGAATAATAAGAGAATTATATAATCAAACAGTTAGGGGTCTTAGTAGTTAATATATATATATACGCACGTGGTCTTTAACAGACTTTAGTATTATAGTATTAGTAAAAAAACGGTAAATTATAGCAGATAATTATAGATAGTTATAGATAGTTATAGATAGTTATAAATAGTTATAAATAGTTGTAGATAGTTATAGATAGTTTTAAATAGTTATCTATTAAGCGTTTTACTAAGACATTCTTACTATAATTAGGCTAGTCCTATTATAGGATAAAAGCTAAAAGAGTATAAGTGTCTAGGCTCTTTTAGCGCTAATATATAATATAATTCCCTTAATATACTTAGCAAAGTTTAAATATTTAGAAAATGGAAGGAATTATAAATCCTAATGGATAGCGGAGCTATTAGTATAGGCTTTATTAATACAAACTATATAAAAACTTAATACCTAAATTTAAAAAATCTTAATAAGCTATAAGGCCTATAAGGCTTTAATAGCAAACCCTTAATATATAGTAAACTAATATACTATACTCTTATAAAAATGCGGATAGGTAAATACCTTAAATATATTTCCTTATTTATAACACCCATAAAATAATATAAAGTTATACTTAAATATAGATAGCTAAAGTAACATAACCCCTTAATTAGGTAGGTTAAAGAAACACTAAAGTTCTATATAACTTACTACTAAAGTTATTACTTAAAAAACTATTTGCCCTATAAATATATATACAACTATTTAAATTTAATATAATATAAATTGCCCTTACTATAAACCTTAAGCTAATATAATAAATCTATAACTGCTAATTATAGCAAAGAATATAAAGATATTTTGTTAAAACCTCTTAAATTTTATATAATATAGGCCGCGCCTTTTATCTTATTAGCAAAAAAATAAGATTATAAAATCTTCGCTATAACTATAGAAAATATTAAAAAAGCACTAAAACTAAAATAATATACTAATCCTTAACCTCTTATACCTAAAGAGTACTATAATCTAATTAATAAGTTTAAAAAATAATTTATAGACTAACTAACGTGTTCTACTACTAAGCGCATTATACTATTAGGCGCATTACTTTAAAGAACACCAAAAAGCCTAAATTTCAATATTAAATATCTTAACCACTACTCAATAATATTTTCTAAATATTTAAATATAAGCTCTAATATGCCTATTTTAGTGCCTGTTATAATATAAAAGCATATAGTTAAGTAGTTGTTGAGATATTTTGAAATATCTCTATTTTTAGCCCCTAAACTCTATATTATAATAACTATTATTAACTTTTGGAGCTCTTGCTGCACCTGGCCCAAAAAGACCAAACCAACCAAAAGAACCCTGAAAAACACCCTAATAATCCCCTGAGATACATGCATCACAGAGAAGGCATAGGTGGAACGACGGTGGTATATAGTCGCGCGCGACCGCCAGACCCATACCCAACAATAGCCCCCCATAACAATAATAAGGATGGGCGAATACCACACCAGAAAGTGGAAATACCTTAATTAAGAAGGCATCTGACAAAATATAAAGCCTATTAGACGCGTCTAGTATCCGGAACTATAGGGGAGTATTTATTAGCCATTACAAACTAATGCAGCTAGTAGAATGGCTCTAGTTTAGTAAACCTTAGGCGCCCCTCTAGTAAACCCTTAATTAAATCCTCTAATGGCTAAACAAAATTGAAGATAAATAAAAACCCCCCCTATAGGTAAACCGTACCTAGGCCACTGTAGCTGTGTTCCTATAGCATAGGGAACCTACCCCCCTAAAGACAACAACCAGGTATATAATTATAATATAACTAAATATAGAAAAGGTAGAGGAACTTAGGGGATAATTAGAAATAGAAGTTCTTATAGAGATTTATAAGAAGGTCCACAACGCCGTTATAGTCTAACACCTTAGGAGTGGAGACATTAGAGTTACCCTAAAGGACTAATAGGCAAAGGAACGGGCCGTAAGGGCAGGGGATAGGCTAGGAGAGCGTATTAGCATAAAAGTGCTTTATAAAGATTACCTAGTTAAAGTCCTATTGGTTCCCATAAGCCTTAGGGTAGAAAGGGGACGCTAGGCGGACAATACAGCAACTATATAGGAGATAGTAAAATAAACGGAACGCCTTATACTAGGATTTATAATTACCCGGATCTAATAGCTTTAATAGGAAAATATAAACTAAGCATATAATAAGAATAATAAGAGGATATAAGGGGCGCTAGAGACTTGCTAGGAAGATAATAGATAAATATATAGCTCCCTTATTATTAGCATACATATACTAGGAATGTAAAAACTCCTTATCTAAAAAGGAATAATTATAAATGGCCTTATATATAATATAAGGCTCTACAACCACAGACTACGCCTAGAATGATATTATTGCTGTGTATAATAGGGACACACCTAATCCATATGCGCAGCATAGGTGTGCTATGGCCACTGTGCAGGCCCCTATAATATAAGATAATATATAAATTAAGACCAAATAAAATACGCGAACTGTTACTAAAGCATATATAAGGCGTGGGAGAGAGAAGACTGCATTAAATATAGAAAACGGAAGGAAAGGGCTTAATAGCTATAGGAACAACTACATACTAGGTTATATAAATGGAAATAATAGGCAATAAGCTAGGGGGATGCAGGTGTCTTCCTAGCGTTTCCTACCTTTAATACTAGGGGGCTAAGCCAGCTATCCCAAGCCTTAATGGGCCAAAAGTGACGCCGCGTAACATTACCAGACTGAATAGGGATATAAGGGATATATAGGACACAAGGGAGAGGACGCCTAGTAGGAAGACCCCTATGGACAGCTACGGTAAGTTTAAGGCCGGGATAATTAAGAATTAGATTTAACGCGGTAAATATAATACACGTAGCTGGCTTATAAGGGGCATATAGCTAACTAGTAAGAACAGGGGAAGAACTAAAGGCAATAATAGACTTAGATTTAGAAAGGCTAGTAGGAACACAAAATACAGGAATAGAAAGCTCTATATAAAATAAGTAGTGGCCAGGGAGTAAATATAGGAGACAGAAGTTCTAAACATTTTAGAGAAAGTGGAAATAGAAGAAGTAAGGAGTAAAGGAGAGGTAAAGGACCCCCGCCAGGGGTCCGCTACTTAACCATTATATAGTATAACTGCGGCAATACAAACCACCATCTAGTAAGGCCCCTATTAGATAGTCTAGACCTAGAGAAACACTATATTCTTACTATATAAGAGCCGTATTATAATACCTATATATAATCAACATACTACCCCTAAGGATTTTAGCTCCTATATAAACCAAAAGCAGCTATACGCGTATGCTTTATAATTAGCAAAAATAATAGCTTTACCTTATAGTTATAGCAGGCAGTTAACCTAGATATTGCAGTTATAACCATCTAGATATATAGGGGACTAGTATAAATTATTAATGTCTATAACCCTAGGGTTAAAGGGGTAGTATAGATAGAGAACATTATATCTGTAATAAGCTTGCTAGAAACTAAATACGCGGAGTCTATTTTACTAGGAGATATAAACCTCTACCACCTATAGTGGGGGGGCATCTATGTTGCTGCTAATTAATAGGCAGAGTGCCTACTAAGAGCTATAGACAATAGGGGCCTTAAGCTAGCTACCCCCCTAGGTGCAATTATATGGCAATAGGGCACTGCTAAAAGTATAATTAACCTCACAATTATAGACGAAAACCTATACTAGAGACTTAAAAGGTGCTCCCCTAAAGAAGAATAGGCACTTACTTTAGACTATATCCCTATTTAGATATAACTAGATCTGGATATTAAGGCGTAACCAAATAGTAAAAGATACGCAATAAGGAAGCTTAATGTAGATAGCTTCCTTAATATAATTAAATAATAACTTTAAGACCTAGAAGAAATCTACCTAATACTAAACAAGTAAGGCTTATTAGCTACCCCTAAGGAAATTAATTAAAGACTAAAAAGGATCTAGGCAGTAATTAAAAGTAGGCTAAAAGAGCACTGCCCGGTTTTAAAACTGGGCCCCTACGCGCGATATATATGGTCCGCATAGTGCACGGCCTTTGTAGCCGGCTAATAATAAGTAAGGAGGAAATATATAAGCAGCCATAATTCTGAGGACGAGAGATAATATAAAGATATAAGAAACCAGCTAAAGAATACCCTAAGAAAAGAAGCAAGAAATAATTAGAGATGGTTTATAAATAAATATACTATTAATCTAAGTCTCCCCTATAATAAGGGCCTTTGGACCATAGCAAAATAGGTAAAGAAAAAGGCGGGACGCCTAGTAGAAGATTTACACTTACTACCCCTATAAAGAGTAGGCGAACTATAGGCCACAAGCAATAATAATAAGAAGGTAAAGATCCTTATAGAAAGATTTTTCCCTTAACCGGCTCTAGTAGACCTTAGCAACATTACTAGTGAAACACTAGTGACTTGCCTAAGGGTTAACAGCGACATAACAACTAAAGAAATAGCTAGAACTATTAGCCGCCTTTTAAATAACACAGTACTAGGACTAGATGGGATCCTAAACAAAGCCCTAAAGACCTATGGACCACTTATAGCACCTTATCTTATAGACGTAGCCAAAGCATGCTTTATAATAGGCTACTACCTACGACTTAGAAGATCTATAACAACGGTTATCTTATAAAAAGAAGGTAAAGCAGACTACTTAATCCCAGAAAGCTACCGCCCTATTACCTTAGAAAACACCCTAAGCAAGATCTTAGAAAAGGTTATAGCGGACCACATAGTAGATACGGTAGAGGAACACGCCCTACTACCATAAAGCTAAATAGGGGCAAGAAAGAATCGCTTAACGCTATTAGCACTTACACTACTTACTACTACTATTAAAACTGCATGGGCTATGCGAAAGGACTTTATAGTATTAATACTTAGCCTAGATATTAGCGGCGCCTATAACAATATACCCTATAAGCGTCTCCTATACATCCTTAGGGCAAAGGGCTTCCTAAAATAGATTATTTAATTTATTTAAGGATTTATAGGCCAGAAAGAAATATTACTGGTCTTTAGCGGATACCAGAGCCCCCCTATTACAGTTGTAATAGGAATACTATAAGAATTACCTCTGTCGCCTATACTTTTCCTCTTCTTTGTAAGTAACCTACTTAATACCTTTAAGGAAGGGGCAACCTAGGGGATAGGCTTTATTAATAACATAAACCTAATTACATATAGGCCAATAGCCACAGAGAACTGTAGGACACTAGAGAAAGCCCATAATACCTATATAGAATGGGCAAGACGATATAGAGTCTAATTCTTACTAGAGAAATACTAGCTAATCTATTTTATAAGAAAACGTAACTAATCTGCAGATCTTTAGCATATAATCTATATCTAAGGCTTTAGGGGTCAACCGGTTTAAGGCCTAAGGGTATTAGGAGTGTGGGTAAACAGTAAGCTCTAGTAGAGCGCATATGCGGCGCAAGCGGCCCATAAGGGCTAAGTATAGTATATTGCTATATCTAGGATTGTTAATTCTACATAGGGTCTATGCTTCTAGAGGTCACGCCTACTATATATAGTAGTTGTCCGGCTAACCATGACGTATAGATCTAGCATTTAGGCCACTAGAGAAACTAAGAAAGGCCCCCCTAAATCACTCCTTAAACCACTCCAAAAGGTCTAAATAGCCTGCCTTAGGAGTATAACAGGTGGGTATAAGCAAACAGCTACAGTACTACTTAAGAAGGAAGCCAATATTCCCCCCCTATAACTATATATTGAAGCCGATGCAATATAAAGGGTGTAAAAGGAACGCAACTCTAACGTTATAAAGTATATTAAGACACGCCTAAACAAACTATAGAGGGACCCTAGGGTGCCCTATAGGAGAAGGAACCAATAACCCCAAAGTAGGGAAGATATATTAGGAAAACAGGTGGAGAAAGTAGAAGAAGAATAGTGCAGCGCTAGGGCCCAGGCCTATATAGAGAAGGAAGGGAGACACATAAGAGGCCAGTAAAGATAACAGTAAGGGAGAGAAAGGAGCCAAAGTAGAGCATAAAAGAGTACTAGAAAACCATCTACCGCAACACAATACTAGTTAGACCGACGCTGGAGAGACAAATAGGAGTTAAAGGTATAGAGGCAGACTTAGGTAAGGGGAACCCAAGCCGTAGTATAGGTAATACTATGGGGGGTAAATACCTAAGGGCTCCAAGAGGGCCTAACAAAGGTAGAAAATACAATGGCAACACTCTTAAGGACAGGAATAATAGGACTAAAAGATTGGCTTTACTAGGTAGGTGTCCTAGTAGGTAGCCTAAGGTGCAAATATAGCTGGCTAAGATAGACACCAAAACATATAATACTGTTATGCCCCTTACGCACCAGCCGAGAAGTAATGCTTTTAGCAGCTAGCACAGAAAACTATAATATACTGCTCTTAATATAGAAAGGCCTTAAGGCGGCTACCCAGTGGCTTATTGGCCAAAATGTGCTAGACCAGTTCCGGGTTGCAAAGGAAATAGTAATAGAAGGCAAAGGGGCGAGTAATAGGCGCCCCCTAATAACTCTATAGGAGTAGAGTACAGTGTGTAATACTAGCGCGTCCGTAGGTTTATTACGGCAGCAGTGGTTCCCAAGGAGGTTAAAAAGTAAGGTAGTAGAGCACTACTGGTGACTTGTAGGCAACTTGTAAGCGAGCCCCAAAAGGCGGGGAGATGGATTACGGGGTTTTCTTAAATAGAGTTTTCTCCCTATATGTATATAAGGAGTAGTCCGCGTGGGCCTAACAGGGATCCGAATCGGACGTTAAGCAATGAATAATAATAATAACTATTAAGTTATATACTCTAATATTATAATATATACTAAAATATGTATATAAAAGCTTATATTTAAATTTTTAGGAAATATTATTAAGTAGTGGTTGAGATATTTAAGATTGAAATTTAGGCTTTTTGGTGTTCTTTAAAGTAATACACCTGGTGGTGTAATGCGCTCGGTAGTGAAACACGTTAGCCCTATATTAAGATAAGTATAATTTTAAAATAGAACTTAAGCTAGGTATAATACTAAAGTTTAGTCTACCATATAGTATATTATAAGAAGAACTGCTTATAATATAATAATACCTTAATAAGCATTTAGAAAAAGGATTTATTTACCCTAGTTAATCTCTATTTACCTTATCTATACTATTTATTAGAAAGCTAGGAGGAGGCTTAAGATTCTATATTAATTATTAAACTCTAAGGAGCTCTTGCTGCACCCGGCCCAAAAAGACCAAAACCAACCAAAAGAACCCTGAAAATCACCTAGAGAAACCCCCTAAGATGTATACATCGCAGGGAAGGCACACGTTAAACAACGGTGGTTTGTACTCACGCGCGACCGCTAGAACCGCGCCTAATAATAGCCCTCTATAACAAAGACGGGCGAATACCACACTATAAAGCGGAAATATCTCTATTAAGAAGGCATCTAATAAAATATAAAGCCTATTAGACGCGTCTAGTATCTAGAATTACAGGGGAGTAATTATTAGCTATAATAATCTAACATAGCTAGCAGAATAGCTCCGCCAGTCTAGCAAACCTTAGGTACCCCTTTAGTAAACCCTTAATTAAATCCTCTAATAGCTAAGCAAAATTAAAAATAAATAAAACCCCTTCTTACCGGCGAACCGCACCTAGGCCGCCATAGCTATGTTTTTATAGTATAGGGAACCCACCCCCCTTAAGACAATAACCGGGCATATAATTATAATATAACCAAATATAGAAAAAGTAGAGGGGCTTAGGGGATAATTAGAAATAGAAGTCCTTATAAAGATTCGCAAAGAGGTCTATAATATTATTACAGTCCAATACCTTAAGAGCGGAGATATTAGAGTCACCCTAAAGGACTAACAGGTAAAGGAATAAGCTATAAAGGTAGGGGATAGGCTAGGAGAATGTATTGGTATAAAAGTGCTCTATAAAGATTACCTAGTTAAAGTCCTAACAGTTCCTATAAGCCTTAGGGTAAAAAAGGGACGCCAGGTAGATAACACAGCAACTATATATAAGATAGTAAAACAAACGGAACGCCTTATATTAAGACTTAAGGTCACCTAAATCTAATAGCTTTAATAGGAAAATGTAAACTAAGTATATAATAAGAATAATAAGAGGATATAAGGGTCGCTAGAGACTTGCTAGGGAGATACCAAACAAATACATAGCTCCCTTATTATTAGCATATATATATTAGGAATGCAAAAACTCCTTATCCAAAAAGGAATAATTATAAATGGCCTTATATACAATATAAGGCTCTATAACTATAGACTACGTCTAGAACAATGCTATTACTGCGCATAATAGGGACACACCCAATCCATATACGCAGTATAGGTGTGCTGCGGCCACTATATAGGCCTCTATAACACAAGACACTACTTAAATTAAGACTAAACAAAATGCGCAAACTGCCACTAAAGCATATATAAGGCGTGGGAGAGAGAAGACTGCATTAAATACAGGAGACGGAAAGCAAGGGCTTAATAGCTGCGGGAATAACTGCACGCTAGGTTATATAAATAGAAATAACAGGCGATAAGCTAGGGGGATATAGGTACCTTCCTAGCGTTTCCTACCTTTAACACTAGGGGGCTAGGCCAGCTATCCCAAGCCTTAATAGGCTAGAAGCAACGCCACGCGATATTACTAGACTAAATAGGGACATAAGGGTCACAGGGGATATAAGGGAGAGGACGCCCTATAGGAAGACCCCTATAGACAGCTACGGTAAGCTTAAGACCAGGACAATTAAGAATTAGACTTAACGCGGCAAATATAACATTCGCAGCCAACCTATAAAGGGTATATAGCTGACTAGTAAGATTAGGGGAAGAACTGGAGATAATAATAGATTTAGATATAGAAGCGCTAGTAGGAACATAAGATATAGAAATAGAAAGCTCCATATAAAATAAGTAGTAACTAGGGTGCAGATATAAGAGATAGAAGTTCTAAATATCCTAGAAAAAGCAGAAATAGAAGAAGTAAAGAATAAAGGAGAGATAAAGGACCCTTACTAAAAGTCCGCCACCTATCTATTATATAGTATAACTGCGGCAATATAAATCACCGTCTTATAAGACCTCTACTAGACAGTCTAGACCTAGAAAAATACTATATCCTTGCTATATAAGAGCCGTACTATAATACCTATATATAATTAATATACTGCCCCTAAGGATTCTAGCTCCTATATAAACTAAAAGCAGCTATATACATATGCTTTATAATTAGCAAGGCTGTTAACCTATCCTTATAGTTATAGTAGGCAGTTAACCCAGATATTGTAGTTATAATAATTTAGATATATAGGGGACCGGTATAAATTATTAATATATATAACTCTAGGGTTAAAGGGGTCCTATAAACAGAGAATATTATATTGGTAATAAGCTTACTAAAAACTAAAGGCACAGAGTCTATCCTATTAGGAGATATAAACCTCTACTACCCATGGTAGGGGGGTATCTATATTGCTGCTAAACAATAGGCAGAGTGCCTACTAAGAGCTATAAACATCTAGGGCCTTAAGCTAGCCACCCCCTTAGGAGCAATTATATGGCAATAAGGCACCGCTAGAAGCATAATTAACCTTATATTTATAGACAAAGGCCTATACCAGAGACTTAAAAGGTGCAACCCTAAAAAAGAATAGGCACTTGCCCTAGACTATATCCCTATCTAGATACAGCTAGATCTAGATATTAAGGCGCAACTAAATAGTAAAAGATACGCAATAAGAAAGCTTAAGACAGATAGCTTCCTTAATATAGTTAAACAACAACTTTAAGACCTAGAAGAAATCCACCCAATACCAAACAAGTGAGGCTTATTAGCTACCCCTAAGAAAATTAACTAAAGACTAGAAAGGATCTAGGCAGTAATTAAAAATAGGCTAAAAAAGCACTGTCTAATCTTAAAACCGGGCCCCTATACGCGATATGCATAGTCCGTATAATACGCGGTTCTTATTGCCAGCTAATAACAAGTAAGAAGGAAATATATAAGCAGCTATAACCCTAAAGACAAGAGACAATACAAAGATATAAGAAACCAGTTAAAGAATACCCTAAAAAGAGAAGTAAGGAATAACTAGAGACGGTTTATAAACAAACATACTACTAACCCGAGCCTCCCCTATAATAAGGGCCTTTGGACTATAGCAAGATAGGTAAAGAAAAAGGCGGTACGCCTAGTAAAAGACCTATATCTACTACCCCTATAAAGAGCAGGCAAACTACAGGCTATAAGCAATAATAATAAGAAGGCAAAGATCCTTATAGAAAGATTTTCCCCCTAACCGGCTCTAGTAGACCTTAGTAACATTATAGGTAAAATACTAGTGACTTATCTAAGGGTCAACAGCGATATAACAACTGAAGAAATGGCTAGAACTATTAGCCGCCTCTTAAATAATATAGCACTAGGGCCAGATAGGATCCTAAATAAAGCCCTAAAGACCTATGGACTATTTATAGCACTATAGCTTGCAAATATAGCTAAAGCATGCTTTGTAATAAGCTACTACCCACAACTTAGAAGATCTATAATAATAGTTATTTTACAAAAAGAAGGCAAAGCAGACTACTTAATCTTAGGAAGCTACCACCCTATTGCTTTAGAAAACACCCTAAGCAAGATCTTAGAAAGGTTATAACGGACCATATAGTAGATATAGCAGAGGAACACGCCCTACTACTATAAAGCCAAATAGGGGCAAGAAAGAATCGCTTAACGCTATTAGCACTTACACTACTCGCTACTACTATTAAAACTGCATAGGCTATGCAAAAGGACTTTATAGTATTAATACTTAGCCTAGATATTAGCGGCGCCTATAACAATATACCCTATAAGCGCCTCCTATATATCCTTAGGGCAAAGGGCTTCCTAGAATAGATTATATAATTTATTTAAGGGTTTATAAACCAGAAAGAAATATTACTGGTCTTTAGCGGATACCCCTATTATAGTTATAATAGGTATACTATAAGGATCACCTCTCTTACCTATACTCTTCCTTTTCTTTATAAGCAACTTACTTAATACCTTTAAGGAAGGGGCGACCTAGGGGATAGGCTTTATTAATAATATAAACCTAATTATATATAGGCTAACAGCCGCAGAGAATTACGGGACACTAGAGAAAGCCTATAACACTTATATAGAATGGGCAAGATAATATAGAGTCCAATTCTCACTAGAGAAATACTAGCTAATTTATTTTATAAGAAAACGCAACCAATCTGGAGATCTTTAGCATATAATTTATATCTAAGGCTTTAGGGGTTAACTAGTTTAAGGCCTAAGGGTATTAGGAGTATAGGTAGATAGTAAACTTTAGTGGAGCGTATATACATTATAAGCAGCCCATAAGGGCCAAGTATAGTATATTACAATATCCAGAATAGTTAATTCTATATAGGGTCCATGCTTCTAAAGGCCACGCCTACTATATACAGTAGTTATCCGGCTAATCATAATATATAGATCTAGTATCTGGGCCATAGGAGAAACTAAGAAAGGCCCCCCTAAATCACTCCTTAAACTACTCTAAAAGGTCTAAATAGCCTGCCTTTAGAGTATAACAGGTAGGTATAAGCGAACGGCTATAGCACTACTTAAGAAGGAAGCTAATATTCCCCTCCTATAATTATATATTGAAGCCGCTATAATATAAAGGGTGTAAATAAAGCGTAACTCTAATATTATAAAGTATATTAAGACATGCCTAAACAAACTATAGAGGGACCCTAGGGTGCCCTATAGAAGAGCAATCTAATAACCCTAAAGTAGGGAAGACATATTAGAGAAACAGGTAGAGAAAGTAGAAGAAGAATAGTGCTGTATTAGGGCCTAGGCCTATGTAGAGAAGGAAGGGAAACGCGTAAGAGACTAGTAAAGATAACAGTAAAAAAGAGAAAGAAGCTAAAGTAGGGTATATAAGAGTACTGGGAAACCATCTACCGCAATATAATACTAGTTGGACTAATACTGGAGAGGTGTATAGGAGTTAAAGGTATAGAGGCTGACTTAGGCAAGAGGAACCTAAGCCGTAGTATAGTTAACGCTATGGGGGGTAAATACCTAAGGGCTCTAAGAAGGCCTAACAAAGGCAGAAAATATAATAGTAATACTCTTAAGAACAGGAATAATAGGACTAAAAGATTGGCTCTACTAGGTGGGTATCCTAGTAGGTAGCCCAAGATATAAATACGGCTAGCCAAGACAGACACTAAAATATATAATACTGTTATGCCCCTTATACACTAACTGTAAAGCAATGCTCTTAGTAGCTGGCATAGAGAACTATAATATACTGCTCTTAATATAAAAAGGTCTTAAGGCTGTTGCCTAGTAGCTTATTAGCTAAAATGTACTAGACCAGTTCTAGGTTGCAAAGGAAATGGTAATAAAAGGCAAAGGGGCGAGTATTAGGCACCCCCTAATAACTCTATAGTAGTAGAGTAAAGTTTGCAATACTAGCGCGTCCGTAGGCTTGTTACGGCAGTAGTGGTTCCCAAAAAGGTTAAAAAGTAAAGTAGTAGAGCACTATAGGTAACTCGTAGGCGCTAAGTAGGCGAGTCCCAAAAGGCGGGGAGATGGATTATAGGGTTTTCTTAAATAGAGTTTTCTCCCTATATATAAATAAGGAGTAGTCCGCGTGGGCCTAATAGGGATCCAAATCAGACATTAAGCAATGAATAATAATTATTAAACTCTAAATATAATTATAATTTAAAACTAATATCTAATTCCCCTAATTTAGGAGATATTTAACAATTTAGTAAAAGTATAACATAACATATAGAGTTTTGCTCGGTCCCTAAGTTTTGCTTACGCTAATAAACCGCCTCCCTTTTAACTGCCAAATTGGCATTTTGATGTTCAAATTAAGCAAAACCCAGGGACGAGCAAAACCCTATGTGTTATGTTAGTACTTTATAAAGCTTAATATAATTACTGCCTTTAATTAAATCTATATATATAAAGGAGATAAGAAGTATATAGCTTTTTATACGTAATAGGGACTCTTTAAATACCTAGTAAGGCTATTTAGTGTAAAGAATGGTCCTAGTACGTTTTAGCA
>Ga0307507_10000812_pt1 | contig 69061 bp, 19 predicted proteins | sample 7_EM_MG_FD_207223 | JGI IMG/M metagenome (GOLD analysis project Ga0307507, IMG submission 207223) | Populus trichocarpa ectomycorrhiza microbial communities from riparian zone in the Pacific Northwest, United States - 7_EM | ecosystem: Host-associated > Plants > Roots > Unclassified | place... | reverse complement strand
ATTATTTATTTTGCTAGCCTTATAAATAGCTTTAAAGTAGCTTTTATTTATTTAAAATATGTTATTAGTATAAAAGAGGTAAATATAATTATAGTTGCCAAATGCGCAGATTACTAGCAGGTTGCGCATAGGTTGCGTATAGGCTGCGCGCAAGCTGTGTGTCAAAAAAACACAACATAGGCTAGTCGGTCGAGTTACTAAATAACCTCAACTGCGCGCCAATTGCGTCAACCACCAACCATTAAGGCTATTGAAAGGGTACCATATTTTGCCAATAAATACTTAATAGATAAATTCTAACGCTTTAATTAAATTCTACTAAATTCTACCAAATTCTACTAAGTTAATTAAATTCTACCAAATTCCGCTAACTTAATTAATTTCCATTAATTTCCACTAATATAATAGAATTTAGTTAAAACCTATTAAAATCCGTATAGGCTTGTGCCTACGCGTCTACTGCTAAGACCCTAAATATTTAGTTATATATTTCCTATATTCCTTTCTCTTTTTTATATAACATCTTGTACTCTACAAGAGCTATATACCCTTAGATTTAAATAGAATTTATATTGTTCCTTTAAATCTTCCCTAAAGTGTGACGGTGCTGGGGCATGCTATTTACCATACTTAGTAGACCCTAACTCCTGCTAACTAATTAGGATTTTCCATCCCTGGGATAGAAAATCGCTATTAGCTCGCTTGCTACTAGCGCCTTAGTAACCCCTTTATATCTTACCAGTCTCTAACAGACTTTTTCTTCTCCTTAGCTTAGTATTCTTGTATAGTAGCAATCTACAAGCTTCGGTTTAGAGGCATTTATATAAGCCCGTTATATTATACTAAGCTCTCCCTATATTGCCTGGGAAGGCCTTAATAATATCCCACCCTAAAAGAAGACCTTTGTCTACAACGACGCGTTAACGCGTTATACTCAGACATTAAAAAAAACTCACACTACTACGCCTAAGAAGGCCCTAACAATATCCCACCTTATAGGCCAAACTGTACTTGACCTGCACCCCTAAAAGAACCCCAGAATTAAAACCGAATCGTATAATTCCGACAAACCTTAGGAAGCTAATAATAGTACCTAAAGCGAGCTTATCTAAAAGACCTATCTCTACCTAAGAGGAACACGAGATCTAGTTAGGATCAAAAATTGAAGACAATAACGACATTATAGGTATACACAAGCAGATTTATACCCTTGCAGCTAATTAGAAGGTTAGTTGTCTTTAAGCCCAAAGTATATAAGAGACTCTAAAAGAGATCCTAGAAAGCCTTGCTACCCTATAAAATAGCCTAGCCTCCCCTTTATAAAGCCTTAGTTAACCCATTCGCTTAACTAAATACAATACACTAGAGAGTATGGATATAATAATAAAGTAATTAAAGTCCGTTAAGCTCCCTAACCCCCTACTATTATTAGATGGCATAGACCTAACCTTTAAAAACTAGAAAATCTAAGTGCGAGGAAAGCTTTATATTAACTATAACTATTTCCCCTCTAAAGAAGCTAAAATGCTCTACCTCTTTAGTCAAACTATTGGGGACGCCTAGTAACACCTTTAGGCTAAGTTTAAGGACGAGTTACCTATTCGGTTTATATCTATTAACAAGATAATATAGCATCTAGCTACTATCTATGTCAACCTAAATAAAGTACGGGATGCCTATTACGACTATAATTGCCTAATAATAAAATTAAATTAATCCTTTACTAAGTTTTAGACTTAATTCTTACACCTAGTAGGCAAAGGCCAGGTTCCCCCTAAGAACTATTATTTAGACCTATACAATAAGCTAACGGTCCAACTATAAAAGAAGATTGTGGTAGCCTTAGACAACCTACTAACCTACTAAAGACTTATAGCCTAATATTTGTTGCTAGATTTAGAACTAAAACAAATTAATACTTATTTAGATTAGCTAAAGAGGCCCTATAGCAACCATAACCTATCCGCTATACTAATAGGAGCTAATACCAGAAGACAAACCGCGACCGCCCTTATACTAAAAGCGGTTATAACTACCTATCCGCGAACCTCGCCTAACCCGCTATATACCATACCTTCAACTAATGCTTGTTATAATACCCTAATTAACCCTACCACGGTCACATGCTTTAATTGTGGAAAGGATAGTTACTTTACTACGTCCTGCCTAGAGCTAAAGGATATGGGTAATATTAAGGGGATAGAGAAAGAAGAAACATTTAATAAGTTAGGAAAAGAAGAACCCTAGGGAAAAACTCCCCCCTAAGGTATCCTATTAATCTTAAAGAGATTAACCTAAGTTAGCTAATAGGTGGAAAACACTTTACGGTTCCATATACAGTATCTTAAAATAGATATAGAGTTAATACTACTACCCTTATTAACACTAAAGCAAATAGCTTTGCCTTTATAAATACTGCTTATATAAGTAACATTGCTAAGTTCTTAAATGTAAATGCTACCCAACTAGAGAAGCCTATTTAAGTTAAAGGCTATAATGGCTAAGCTGGTAAGCCGGTTACCCATATCTTAAAGCTACATATCGCTATTAATAGACGACGCCAGTTTAGTATCCCCTTCTGCATCCTAGACCTAGGGTCCCACGACATAATCCTTAGCCAAAAATAGATGTCCTACTTTAACATTTGGCTAAATGTACAATAAAGGCAGTTTATCTGGCCAGAGAACAGACTAAAACTACCCTCCTTTATTAGAGAAATTTAAACTAACTATAAGACACTAGCCGCGAAGGCTAACCCCATCTATTAATAGGATATTAGGGATCGCGACCTAGCCTTTGCCTAAGAGAATACTTACCGCAAAGCCGGTAGGAGCTCTATACCAACGAGGATACTCCCCTAAAGCACTATAGTTAAGAAGGACTCTACTTATAGAAGTAGAATGGATAGTAATATAGACAACTTCCAAATTACGGAGATTTGGCTAATGTAGAAGAGGACATACCAATAGAACATAAAGGATAGTCTTTAAAAGATATAATAAGAGCTAAAGGGAGTAAGGACTATACTAGTACACTAGAAGGCCCTAAGGCTATAGACACCTCTACCATTACATAATACCCCTATAGTAGATATTGCGGTAATTAGCGCCATAGGTTTCTACTTTAATATATATTAGAAGGGCAATAAGGTTTTTACTACTAGCTTATATAAAATTAACCAGATTATTACTAAGAGGGAAGAAGGACCTATAGAGGAAACTAATAAGGAGCTAGTTAAGCGCCTTCTCCCTATATACCTCTTATACTATAGAGACGCGTTCTTAAAAGCAGCTTTAGATATACTGCCCCCCTACTAAACCTATAATTATAGGATTTAACTAGAGGCCAATAACTCTCTAGGCTACAGCCCCCTTTACTAGTAAACTATAGAGGAACTAAAAGCAACTAAGTAGTACTTAATTAATAACCTCTATAAGGGGTTTATTAAGCCAATCTAGGCCCCTTTTGCTTTCTTTATTCTATTTGTAAAGAAAACTAATAAAAGCCTTCGTTTCTATATTAACTATTAGAAATTAAATGCTATTACTTAGAAAGATTATTACCCCCTTCCCCTAATTAATAAGACCCTTATATATTTAAGCCAAGCTAAAATCTTTATTAAGCTTAATATCTGCTAAGCTTTCTACTAAATAAGGATAGACCCTGCATTAGAAGACCTAACAATATTCTATACCTACTACAGTTCTTATAAATATAAAGTCCTTTCCTTTAGACTAATAAATAGACCAGCTATATACTAACAGTATATAAATAATATTCTTTTTAACTACCTTAATAAATTCTGCACGGCATACCTAGACAACATTTTTATATACTTAGATAATAAACTTAAGCACTAAGTCCATGTTAAGAAGGTCCTAGAGAGGCTGCGGAATATAGGCCTACAAGTTAATATTAAAAAATGTAAATTTAGAGTAAAACAAATAAAGTACCTTAGGTTTATTATTAGTATAGAAGGAATTAAAGTTAACCCTAAGAAGGTTAAGGCGGTCCACAACTGGAAACCCCCTTATACTATAAAAGGTATTTAGTCCTTTCTTGGCTTCTATAACTTCTACCATCAGTTTATCTATAACTATAGGGTTATGGCTAAACCTCTTATATAACTAACTAAGAACGATATACCTTTTATTTTTAATAATAATTGTATAGAAGCTTTTAAGGAGTTAAAGAGCCGACTTACCTTCTCCCTAATTCTCCGTTACTATAACCCAGACCTTAAATTAATGCTAGAAACGGACGCCTCTAATAAAGTAGTAGTAGGGGTTCTCTTATAGCTATACCTAAATGGCAAGTGGTACCCTATTGCATTTTTCTTAAAGATAATGGCCCCAGCCGAGTATAACTACAAGGTGCACAATAAGGAAATGCTGGCTATTATATAATTATTATCCCAGTGGCGCGCAGAGCTTAAAAGCACAGACTCCTAGATTAAAGTCTATACTAATTATAAAGCCCTTAAGTATTTTATAATAATAAAGCAGCTTACCGGTTAATAGGTCTAGTAGGCTAAAATACTCTCTTAATTCTTCTTTATAATTATATACCGCCCTAGTAGGCAAAATTCTAAAGCTAATACCCTTATCCGGAGGGAACAGGACGTGGAACTATAGAATAAGCTAAAGGTTTAGTACTAGATATATACCCTTCTCCGTCCCAAACAGCTTAACTTATATATCCTTAAGGAACTAAACTCTAAATAGAATAAGCTGGCGCCTATAGAAGGAGAGATCCTAGATAAACTAGTAGGACTAATTAATTATATCCTAATCGCGAACCGCACAGCTAAATCCCTAAAAGCCCTCTATAACTAAGCTATGGGAGGTGACCCTAATTTAGAAATAGAAGACGGACTGCTTTTATACTAAGAATGGCTTATAGTTCCAGATGTTAATAACCTATAAACGGAACTAATACGTAAAGCCTACTGTTAAGTCTCTATGGCGTACCTTAGTTAAGATAAGACCCACTAACTACTAGCACCTTGCTACTACTAGTAAGGACTTCTGTCCGATATAGAACGATTTATTAGAAATTGTTATGCTTATAAATAGGTAAGTACCCCTAGGGATTAAACCCCTAGATAGTTATAACTACTACTAGTTTCTAAACGCCCTTAATAGCATATTATAATAGACTTTAAATTATTCCTAAAAGATAAATATGGCTATAATATGGCCTTTATAGTAGTTAACCGACTAAGCAAGTAAGCCATTTCCCTCCCCTACTTTAAGACTATAACTATAAAGGATATAGCCCGTATATATATTAACAATATTTACCAGATCTATAGCGCTCCTAAGTTAATTATCTCTAACCGTGGACCCTAGTTTATATTGGACTTCTAGGACAAATTCTGCTATATCCTTAGGATTAAAATTAAGCTCTCTACTATATTCCACCCTTAGACCAACGGCTAAACCGAGATTATAAACTAGTACCTTAACTAGCAACTTCGCCCCTTTATTAACTACTACTAGGACAACTAGTCGGAACTACTACCTATAATAGACTACGCACAGCTTACGCTCCCTTATAACAGTATAGAAATGTCACTATTTAAGCTACTCTATGGATACAAGCCATGAATATCCTTTAATTAGGATAGACCTATAGGACCTATAACGGCCCGCGAACGCCTTAGCTATAAAGAGGCCCAGATATTTACTAAGAGAATATATAGAGCCTAGGAGACTGCCCAAGCAATTATAAAAAGGGTATAAGAGAAGAAAGAGGCTGATATAAACCAATATTGCCGTAAGGTAGACTTCTAGGTAGGAGATAGGGTATAGTTGTTAATAAAAAACTAGAAGACCTAGAGGCCAAGCTATAAGCTAGACCACTAAATAGCTAGCCCCTATAAAATCCTTAAGGAGGAAGGGCACTTTTTTAGGGCTAAGCTACTTAAGTTAATAAAGATCTACCCTATCTTCTCCCTAGACTAACTGCGGAAGGCCACGGATAACCTGTTGCCTGGATAGTATAATAACACCCTACCACTAGTTTAAATTGCAGAGGATAAGAAATAGGAAGTTAAAGAGATTTTAGTAGTTAAGAAGGACTATAGTACCCTAAAATACCATGCGAGCTAGGTAGGTTATAATAAAGATCTAAAATAGTACCCCGTATTTAATTTTAAGTACTCTCCCTATAAGCTATAGGACTTCCACCTAGCCTACCCTAACCTCCCTAGACTACTATGCTAATTAAAAAGCTGGATTAAATACTAGGAAAAAGGGGTAGATAACTATAATAATTTAGATAATAATAAAGAGCTTAGACAACGCCTAAGGGCAGGCTTTTTTAGGAGGGGAGGGTAATGTAATAGTGCTAGGGCATGCTACCTACTATACTTAGTGGACCCTAACTCCTGCCAACCAATTAGGATTTTCTATCCCCAGGATAGAAAATCGCCATTAGCTTGCTTGCTACTAGCGCCTTAATGACCCCTTTATATCTTGCTAGTCTCTAACAGACTTCTTCTTCTCCTTAGCTTAGTATTCTTGTATAGTAGCAATCTACAAGCTTTGGTTTAGAGGCATTTATATAAGCCCGTTATATAAAGCCTCTTCGCGCCCTTATATCTTCTACCTTATATAATGGTGCTGGGGCACGCCACCTGCTATACTTAGTGGACCCTAACTCCTGCCAACCAATTAGGATTTTCTATCCCCAGGATAGAAAATCGCTATTGGCTCACTTGCTACTAGCGCCTTAGCGACCCCTTTATATCTTACTAGTTTCTAACAGACTTCTTCTTCTCCTTAGCTTAGTATTCTTGTATAGTAGCAATCTACAAGCTTTAGTTTAGAGGCATTTATATAAGCCCGTTATATTATATTAAGCTCTCCCTACGTTGCCTAGGAAGGCCTCAATAATATCCCACCCTAAAAAAAGACCTTTGTCTGCAACGACGCGTCAACGCGTTATACTTAGACATTAAAAAAAAAACTCACACTACTACGCCTAAGAAGGCCCTAATAATATCCCACCTTATAGGCCAAACTGTACTTAACCTGCACCCCTAAAAGAACCCTAGAATTAAAACCAAATCATATAATTTTAATAAACCTTAGGAAGCTAATAATGGCACCTAAAGCAAGCTTATCTAAAAGACCTACCTTTACCTAAGAGGAACACGAGATCTAGTTAGGATTAGAAATTAAAGACAATAACAACATTATAGGTATATATAAGCAGATTTGTGCCCTTATAGCTAATTAGAAGGTTAATCGTCTTTAAGCCTAAAGTATATAAGAGACTCTAAAGGAGATCCTAGAAAGCCTTACTGCCCTATAAAATAGCCTAGCCTCCCCTTTATAAAGCCTTAGTTAACCCATTCGCTTAACCAAATACAATATACTAGAGAGTACAGATATAATAATAAAGTAATTAAAGTCCGTCAAGCTCCCTAACCCCCCACTATTATTAGACGGCATAGACCCGACCTTTAAGAACTAGAGAATCCAAGTACAAGAAAAGCTTTGTGTTAACTATAACTATTTCCCCTCTAAAGAAGCTAAAATGCTCTACCTCTTTGGTTAAACTATTGGGGACGCCTAGTAACACCTTTAGGCTAAGTTTAAGAACGAGTTATCTATTCGGTTTATATTTGTTAATAAGATAATATAGTATCTGGCTACTATCTATATTAACCTAAATAAAGTACGGGATGCCTGTTATAACTATAATTACCTAATAATAAAATTAAACTAATCCTTTACTAAGTTCTAGACTTAATTCTTATACCTAGCAGGCAAAGGCCAGGTTCCCCCTAAGAACTATTATTTAGACCTATACAATAAGCTAACAGTTTAACTATAAGAGAAGATCGCAATAGTCTTAGACGACCTATTAACCTACTAAAGACTTGCAGCCTAATATTTGTTGCTGGATTTAGAACTAAAACAAGTTAATACTTATTTAGACTAGCTAAAGCGGCCCTATAGTAACCGTAACCTATCCGCTATACTAATGGGAGCTAGCGCTAGAAGATAAACCGCGACCGCCCTTATACTAAAAGCGGTTATAACTGCCTACCTACAAACCTTACCTAACCTTCTACGTACTATACCTTTAACTAATGCTTATTATAACACCCTAATTAACCCTGCCACGGTCACATACTTTAATTATAGAAAAGATAGTTACTTTACTACATCCTACCCAGAGCTAAAGGATACGGGTAATATTAAGGGGATAGAGGAAGAAGAAACGTCTAACAAGTTAGGAAAAGAAGAACCCTAGGGAAAGACTCCCCCCTAGGGTATCCTATTAATCTTAAAGAAATTAACCTAAGTTAGCTAATAGGTGGAAAACACTTTACGGTTCCATATATAGTATCTTAAAATGGATATAGAGTTAATACTATTACCCTTATTAACACTAAAGCAAATGGCTTTGCCTTTATAAATACTGCTTATATAAGTAACGTTGCTAAGTTCTTAAATATAAATGCTACCTAACTAGAGAAGCCTATTTAAGTTAAAGGCTATAATGGCCAAGCCGGTAAGCCAGTTACCTATATCTTAAAGCTATATATCGCTATTAATAGATAACACTAGTTTGGTATCCCCTTCTATATCCTAGACCTAGGGTCCCACGACGTAATTCTTAGCTAAAAATAGATGTCCTACTTTAATATTTGGCTGAATGTACAACAAAGGCAGTTTGTCTGGCTAGAGAACAGACTAAAACTACCCTCCTTTATTAGAGAAATTCGAACTAACTATAAGACACTAGCCACAAAGGCTAACCCCATTTATTAATAGGATATTAGGGATCGCGACCTAGCCTTCACCTAAGAGAATGCTCGCTGCGAAGCTAGTAGAAGCTCTATACCAACAAGGATACTCCCCCAAAGCACTATAGTTAAGAAGGACTCTACTTATAAAAGTAAAACGGATAGTAATATAAACAACTTCTAAATTACAGAGATTCGGCTAATGTAAAAGAGGACATACTAATAGGATATAAAGGATAGTCTTTAGAAGATATAACGAGAGCTAAAGGGAGTAAGGACTACACTAGTATACTAAAAGGCCCCAAGGCCATAAACACCCCTACTATTACATAATACCCCTATAGTAGATATTACAGCAATCAGCGCTATAGGTTTCCACTTTAATATATATTAAAAGGACAATAAGGTTTTTACTACTAGCTTATATAAAACTAACCAGATTATTGCCAAGAGGAAAGAAGAACCTATAGAGGAAACTAATAAGGAGCTAGTTAAGCGCCTTCTCCCTACATACCTCTTATACTATAGAGACGCGTTCTTAAAAGCAGCTTTAGATATACTGCCCCCCCACTAAACCTATAATTATAGGATCCAACTAGAGGCCAATAACTCCCTAGGCTATAGCCCCCTTTACTAGCAAACTATAGAGGAACTAAAAGCAACCAAGTAGTACTTAATTAATAACCTCTATAAGGGGTTTATTAAGCCAAGCTAGGCCCCTTTTACTTCCCCTATTTTATTCGTAAAGAAACCTAATAAAAGCCTTTGTTTCTGTATTAACTATCGGAAATTAAACGCTATTACTTAGAAAGATTGTTACCCCCTTCCCCTAATTAATAAGACCCTTATACGTCTAAGCTAAGCTAAAATCTTTACTAAGCTTAATGTCCGCCAAGCTTTCTACTAAATAAGGATGGACCCTGCATTAGAAGACCTAATAACATTCTACACCCGCTATAGTTCTTACAAATATAAAGTCCTTCCCTTTGGACTAATAAATAGACCAGCTATATACCAATAGTATATAAATAATGTTCTTTTTAACTACCTTAATAAATTCTGTATGGCATACCTAGACAACATTTTTATATACTTAAATAATGAACTTAAGCACTAAGTCCACGTTAAAAAGGTCCTAGAGAGGCTGCGGAATACAGGCCTATAAGTTAATATTAAGAAATATAAATTTGGAGTAAAACGAATAAAGTACCTTAGGTTTATTATTAGTATAGAAGGAATTAAAGTTAACCCTAAGAAGGTTAAGGCGGTCCGCAACTAGAAACCCCCTTATACTATAAAAGGTATTTAGTCCTTTCTTAGCTTCTATAACTTCTACTATTAGTTTATCTGTAACTATAGGGTTATAGCTAAACCTCTTATATAACTAACTAAGAACGACACGCCTTTTATTTTTAATGATAATTATATAGAAGCTTTTGAGGAGTTAAAGAGCCAACTTACCTCCTTCTTAATTTTTTGTTACTACAACCCAGACCTTAAATCAATGCTAGAAACGGACGCCTCTAATAAAGTAGTAGTGGGGGTTCTCTTATAGCTATACCTAGATAGCGAGTGGTACCCTATTATATTTTTCTTAAAGACAATGGCCCTAGCTAAGTGTAACTACAAGGTATATAATAAGGAAATGCTGGCTATTATATAATTATTATCCTAGTGGCGCGCAGAGCTTGGAAGTATAGACTCCCAGATTAAAGTCTATACTAATTATAAAGCCCTTAAGTATTTTATAATAACAAAGCAGCTTACTGGTTAACAGGCCCAGTAGGCTAAAATACTCTCTTAATTCTTCTTTACAATTATATACTGCCTTAGTAGGCAAAATTCTAAAGCTAATGCCCTTACCTAGAGGGAACAAGACGTGGAACTATAGGATAAGCTAAAGGTTTAGCACCAAATATATACCCTTCTCCGTCCCGAACAGCTTAACCTATATATCCTTAAGGAACTAAACTCTAAACGGAATAAGCTGGCGCCTATAAAAGGAGAGATTTTAGATAAACTAGTAGGACTAATTAATTGCATCTTAATTGCAAACTATACAGCCAAATCCCTAAAAGCCCTCCGTGACTAAGCTACGGGAGGTAACCCTAATTTAGAAATAGAAGACAGACTACTTTTATACTAAAAATGGCTTATAGTTCTAGATGTTAATAACCTATAAACGGAACTAATATATAAAGCCTACTATTAAGTCTCTATGGCGTACTCTAGTTAAGACAAGACCCACTAACTACTAGCACCTTACTACTACTAGTAAGAACTCCTATCCAATATAGAACAATTTATTAGAAATTGTTATGCTTATAAATAGGTAAGTACCCCTAGGGATTAAACCCCTAGATAGTTATAACTACTGCCAGTTCCTAAACGCCCTTAGCAGTATATTATAATAGACTTTAAATCATTCCTAAAAGATAAACATGGCTATAATATGGCCTTTATAGTAGTTAACTAACTAAGTAAGCAAGCTATTTCCCTCCGCTGCTTTAAGACTATAACTACAAAGGACATAGCCCGCATATATATTAACAACATTTACCAGATCTATAGCGCTCTTAAGTTAATTATCTCTAACTATAGACCCTAGTTTATATTGGACTTCTAGGACAAATTCTGCCGTATCCTTAGGATTAAAATTAAGCTCTCTACTGCATTTTATCCTTAGACCGACGGCCAAACCAAGATTATAAACTAGTACCTTAACTAGCGACTTCGCCCCTTTATTAACTACTACTAGGACAACTGGTTGGAACTACTGCCTATAATGGACTACGCACAGCTCACGCTCCCTTATAACAGTATAGAAATATCGCTATTTAAGCTACTCTATGGATACAAGCCACGAACATCCTTTGATTAGGATAGACCTATAGGACCTATAACGGCCCGCGAATGCCTTAGCTATAAAGAGGCCCAGACATTTACTAAAAGAATATATAGAGCCTAGGAGACTGCCTAAGCAATTATAAAAAGGGCATAAGAGAAGAAAGAGGCCGACGTAAACTAATATTGCCGCGAGGTAGACTTCTAGGTAGAAGATAGGGTATAATTATTAACAAAAAACTGGAAGACCTAGAGGCCGAGCTATAAGCTAGACCACCAAATGGCTAGCCCCTATAAAATCCTTAAGGAGGAAGGGCACTCTTTTAGGGCTAAGCTACCTAAGTTAATAAAGATCCACCCTATCTTCTCCCTAGACTAACTACGGAAGGCCGCGGATAACCCATTGCCTAGATAGTACAACAACCCCCTACCACCAGTTCAGATTACAGAGGATAAGAAATAGGAAGTTAAAGAGATTTTAGCAGTTAAGAAGGACCGTAGTACCCTAAAATACTATGCAAGCTGGGTAGGTCACAATAAAGATCTAGAATGGTACCCCGTATTTAATTTTAAGTACTCTCCCTATAAGCTACGGGACTTCCACCTAGCCTACCCTAACCTCCCTGGACCACCACGCCAATTAAAAGGCTAGATTAAATGCTAGAAAGAAGGGGTAGATAACTATAACAATTTAGATAATAATAAAGAGCTTGGACAACGCCTAAGGGTAGGCTTTTTTGGGAGGGGAGGGTGATATAACAGTGCTAGGGCACGCTACCTGCTATACTTAGTAGACCCTAACTCCTGCCAACTAATTAGGATTTTCTATCCCCAGGATGGAAAATCGCCATTGGCTCGCTTGCTACTAGCGCCTTAGCGACCCCTTTATATCTTGCCAGTCTCTAACAGACTTCTTCTTCTCCTTAGCTTAGTATTCTTGTATAGTAGCAATCTACAAGCTTCGGTTCAGAGGCATTTATACAAGCCCGTCACACCTTACTTTTTAGCCTCCTTAAGAACCACTACTGCCGTAATAAGCCTACAGACGCGCTAGTATTATATACTTTGCTCTACCACTATAGAGCTATTAGGGGGCGCCTATTACTTGCCCCTTTGCCTTCTATTTCTATTTTCTTTATAATCCAGAACTACTTTAGTATACTTTAGCTAATAAGCCACTAGGTAGCCGCCTTTAGGCCTTTTTATATTAAAAGTAGTATATTATAGTTCTCTATACTAGCTGCTAAAAGCATTACTTCTTAGCCGGTGCATAAGGGGCATAATAATATTATATATTTTAGTGTCTATCTTAGCTAGCCATATTCGCACTTTAGGTTAATAGTTATATAGTAGAGTTTAGTATACCTGCTTATCTAGGCCTGTTGGTCATACAGGGTAACTCACCAATAACGGCTACTCGAGTAGGTTACAGTGATGTTGGTTAAAAGCTTATATTTCATTGGAATAAGGGAGGGCGAGGAGCCTAAAGCTCCTCGCCACGCTAGTGCCGCGGCGACACGTGACGACCGCTTGCCTTATTCCCGACACTGGCAACTCTTCTTTTATGGCTGCCATATATATACAAATACTGCTTAACTAGCGTAACAAATATAAATCCTCCTTACTTACTATTGCCATTGTAATATAAGTCTCGCTGTCCCAAAATTTGCCCCTTAGCACGTAGTGCTTTCTTGCTTAGGAGTTGTTGGTGGACGTCGTGTCAGGGCCGCCAAGGCGCTAGTTATAAGCGAGCTAATAGCGATTTTCTATGCCGGGTATAGAAAATCCTGATTGGCTGGTTAAAATTAGGGTCTATAGAATATTATGCTCTTACTCCCTTTTAACCCAACCTTTAACCTATATATATAGAGTATTTATATTAATAAACGTCTCTAGAGCCTTGTTTAGGCTTGCCTTTGTCATTATATCTACTAGGTTGTTTTGGCCATTAATCCATCTAATCTTAAAGAGTTCTTAACGCTTGTAGAACTATTAAAGTGCCATAATATCGATTATAAGGCGCTTCTCCTTTGTAGTGCCAAGCTTAACTAAACACTTATAGAGGGAATATAAGTCGATGCACACGATTATAGGGATAATAGGAAGTTTTAGTTAATCTATAATTATCTTAAGGGTAGTTCTAATTGTAATTACTATATTAACTCCGCCAACTATTCTATATATCTCTAACGCTAGAACGCTTTAAGTAATGCACTTACTCTTAGTTAAGCTCTAATAGATAAGGTTGCTGTGGATTATAAAGTTATTCTCCCCAGTAGATTTGTTTGCAATAATAATCTTATATCCTAGCTAGGAGCTAAAATCTTTATTATTTATAAACGATCCATTAATAAATATAAAGAGCTTAGCAGTAGGAAGATTAATAGGCATATAGAGTAGTCCCTAATCGAGATGGTTTATTTGCTAGGAAAGACGCTTATTTAGGGCAAGAATATTATCCCTAGTTGGTTCCTGGTGCTAAGCGGCAATAGAGAGATTAAAGGAAGCCTTAGGTTAACAGATAGAAGCAATATAAGCTCTACAAGCGTGTTGCTCTATATATCCTTATTTTAGAGAATTAACGTTAATAACGTTAATCTTTTTGCCTTAACCCTTCTGGCGTAAAGTAATAGAATCCTTGTTTAGGGAAAGGATGCATCCATTAAAGAGCAATGGTATTATTAAATTAAGCTTTTCCTTTAGCTTTGCTATTAAATTTACCTTTACTAGCTTATCTTCTTTAAGAGCTAAGAATTGGTCGTCTCCTAAGATAATTTTATTATCAGTTTATATGCCAACAATTCCAAATAGAGTTCCTATAGTTATAATAAGGAAGCAGGGATTAAATATAGAAGTAGTTATTAAAAGCTTCTCTTTATAGTGCTTGCTATAGGTAGCCCACTAATAAGTTCCTACCTCTGCAATTCTATATAATGGCTTAAGCACAACTATAATCGTATCCTTAGGATATTAGTGGCGAATTTGCTCTAGAAGGTATGCTAATATTAAGCGCTAAAGATGCGTCTCTAATTGGGTATAGACCTAAGTAATATCTTATAAATAAACTACTATTCTATTCTTTATTAAGGAGGGAGCTAGTGCAATAATAACTTACTAACTAGCTTATTAAATTGTAGGAGATTGTATAAGAATTACCTCCTTGCTATTATTATTGTAACCTTAGATAATAAGCCTTAATTTCTTAAATAGGGCGTTAGTAGCTTTACCTTTAATCTTATTAACCATTCTTAACTTAAAGATACGAACTTTATTAAACTTAGTAGGGTTATATTTCTTAAATTTAAAGACTCCTCTTATAATGAGACTATTAATCTCCTACTTATTAGATACTTAAAAAGGGACTCCTAGAGTTATAATATAACCTTCCTTTTAAAGCTATTTTGTGAGCTTAAAGTCAGCCTTCTCCTTAGCTATTATAAAGGCTATTAATAACTTAACTTTATTCTTAATAGCGGTAATAAATTGCTCTTTAAAATTAATAAGATGTTGGCAATTTCGTGATCCTTTTAGGCCACCTTTTCCGCGTTATAGTTGCGGCATATCTACTACAATTGTATTAGGATTGTAGCCGCCTTCTAGAGTATGTTAATTATAGTTCTCCTCTAGGGCATTTTCTAGGGCATCCTGCAAAGGCTTAAAACTATTATCTTTATAGTAAGGCTTAATAACAGTTAAACGGAATTAAGTAGGTCTATAAGGTATCTAAATAGTGCAAGTTTAACCATTAATTATAATGAGTTAATATGGGCCTAACTATTCTCCCTTTTTACGCCATATGCGTACCTTAGACTGGAGTGGTAGATTAAGTATAGTTAAGGTATTTAGGCCATTTCTTATTCCTAGTGCATTGTTAACCTAGTATATAGCGTAGAGACATTAAACCTCCTTTATTACCTTATAAATAGCCTTAGCTTATTATATAATAGAAAGAGATAGTGGAGAATTATTAGTTATTTAAGGGTAGATACTAAAGACTAGCAACATAGGTATAAGTCTATCTAGGCCAGCAGAATTATTAACGGCTTTAATAGCTATTTGCAAGGTAAGTTCTTTACTAGTGTCCTCTAGTTCTAAAGAGATAATCTTATATACGCGGCGTAATGGCGCGTAATATTGCTCCACTTTTCCGACATTATTATATGCCTTAATAGGGACTTCCTTAACCTTAATTGCCATTGCCTTTATCTGTTGTTAAAACTCTGCAGATAAGAAGTTCTTTTTTATGTTATAGACAATTTGGTTAGGGGGTCCTTGGTAAATATTAATCTAGCATAATTAAAGGGTATCCTATACATTCCTAGCTAATATATCCTTTAAGAAACGTGCGGCTTGGAAGGAGGTTGAGAAGTTAATAACTTAGAGTACTAGCTTGCCGCTAAGATATATAACGTTAACGATAATACAGAAGTTAAAGTTGTAGTTATCTTTAAGGGTAAACTTAAATCGGCTAGGGGACTTTTGGTTTATTTAGTAGTAATAGCAGTACTTTATAAGATGCTTAATTACCTTAACCTTAACTTTATAGCCTACTTATTAAAGAACCCTAAGCAATTAATAAACAGATAGGTGGCTAAATTAATAGTATAGTTAGTATAACTCTAACTTAGTTAGGTGGCTCTAAGTAACACTCTTTTCTAGTTAATAAAGGAGCAATTAAGGGTAACCCTACTTGCGTATAATAGGTACCTAATTATCTCCCTATATAAGCATATTTTTAAGGTTGTTAAGCTTAATGCCTAATTTGTCTATATCTCTAATGCAAAATAGAAATGGAGTATTGTGGGAATAATATGGAAAGTAATATACCCTAAGGGGGTTCAGACCCTAATTATGCTAAGAGAGATTGCGGTACCCTTGCCAAAACGTATTATATATTAGCCTACCATTAATTAGTTAATCTAGATAGAGGTATTAAGTTATTAAAGGGCTTAAACTTAAGGTTCTCCTACTGTAGATACTCCTACAGCTCTAGTATCTGGCATAATACTATAGAAGACATTCGCCGAGTATCTATTATTAAAGGAGAACGCGGAGCTCTTCTTTAGCTCGTTAAAGATATCTAACTTCGTGATAGAATGGAGCGTAGATTAGTTATTAAGAATAGTAACAGTTTGTGTGCTATCTACCTTACCATACTTAGTGAAGTATTAGTTAGATAAGTAGCCCTCAATTTCCATATCTATAAGGAGCTGTTTGGCCTTATTAATCTTACCCTTAAGATCTTCTACGCCTTTATATTAAACTAGGAAGCTTTAAAAGTAGGCTGTAGTAACCTTACAATTTCTAATATTTCTTATACTTTGGCGGAACTTATTATATACCCCCTTTTGCTTATTAAGAGAGTGCCTAGTTAACTAGCAATTTGGCTTCTTACAAACGTAGTACTTTTTCTAGCAATTACTTTGGAATAAACTTCTACGAGGACCTCTACCTTTGTCTTATAGTCGTTAATTATACCCTCTTCTATATTACCTACCACGGCCACTATATATTTGATTAGTCCAGTTATAATTATATTAGTTGGGCGGGTTAATTGAAGTAGGTTAAAGCTAGGCGTTAAATTGCTGTACTTCTTAAGAGAGTAGAGCGGTGCTAATAGAAGATCTTAATTAAGCACACACACCTTTATAAGTATTTGCAGGGTTAAAGAGAGCAAGGTTATATTCTTTAACGCCTTAGTATACGCTAATAACTTAATTACGTAGGCTGAAATCCTTTTAATATAATTTGGATAAACCACGCTAAATTATTTATAGTTAATTAAAGAGCTTCTAAAGACATTTAAGCCAAGAAATACCTGGGTTTGCTGTAATAATTTTTAGAAAGGTAGTCTCTCTCCATTCTAATATATACTGCTACTTATTCTCTTCTGTTTTAAAGTGGTATCTTAACTTATATATTATACGGTTAAAATCGTATCCTTTTCCTGCCAAATGATTATAATAGAAGGTACTAGCTCGGCCCTTAAGCATAATAGAATAGGCGTTATGGTATTAATTAGACTCTATTCCTACCTTCTAGCAACAGTTATAGAAGATACGTAGTTTTAAATTAAGAACATTATATAATTCCCTGCTAAACTTCTTCTTCTAATCCGAATAAAGCTTTGTAAGTGTTACGGCGCTAGTAGAAAACGGTGGATCTTGGCAGACGTGGATTATAGTAGACGCAAGTCACGTGACTTAAGGACCGCATAAAATATTAAGCGGCGCTGCTATTCTTCTCCTTCCTTTCTCTAGCTTTGGATCCTCGTTTATAGACTACCAATTATATAGGCTTGCGCGTCCCTCTTGCTATGCTCGTACCTTAATTAACTAAGTCGCTAACATTATCCAAAGCTTAACTACTATTTCTTCCTAAGAAGGAACTTAAATATATCTATAAAGGACATAGAATAGGACCCTAAGGACATTACTAGGACTATAAGGACAGGACAGACCCCTAAAAGCTAAAAGAATATAAATAGAACGCGAAACCTAAGAATAGGACACGCACAGACCAGAACCCCTAGAAAATAAACAAACACCGGAAATTACCTAATACCCCTACCACCATGCCAAGAAATATAGCAGCTGGCAAAGCCGCTGTAGGACCCGCAAATACCTCCAATAGTAAAATAGTCGCCGTCTTAACCCCCTAGGAAGAGCTTATAGCAGCTAATGCTGAAATTAAACGGCTTTAAGAGCTGCTTAAAACTAGAGACACCTCTACACCTAGTAAGGAGTTATTAAACACCTAGAGACTTGCTATAGTCCTTAAGACCCTAGCCTAATGTATAGCATTAGCATTGTTATGGTCCGCGAAGGTTACGGACCCCCTATTGCTTACAGACGGAACTGACCCTATATTTAATAATTAGAAGCTTCAACTGTAAGACAAGCTTAAAGTTAATATAGACTACTTCCCTACTACCCAAGCTAAAATGGCCTACGTTTTTAGCCGTACTAGTGGGGACATATAGACGCATCTACGTCCGTAATACGCCCAGGACTTAGCAAACCCCTTCCTCTCTAAAGAAAAGATGGTTAACTACCTATCTTCTATTTATAAGGACCCCTTTAAGACACAGAACGCCCGCCTTAATTATAAAGCTCTTAATATAAAGACAACGGAGACCTTTTTAGCCTTTTAGACCCGCTTTTTGTACCTAGCCGGCCAAGCCTAAATTCCCTATAAAGACCTAATGCTAGACCTCTTTAATAAGCTTACCCTAGACCTATAGCGCGCCGTACTGCCAGTTTTTACTACTATATAGATGCTAAAGGTACTTATGGACCACTACCTAGCTATTAACCAAGGCCTCTGTTAAATTAAGGCATAATCTAAGTAGTATAAAGCTAGAAACTCTCTAAACTAGACTATAAGTACTTTATAAATAGCCTGTAACACCCTAGCACAATCTGCAACTCCTACAGCACCAGCTGTACAGCCCGCCGTTAATTTAGTAGCTAGCCATGCAGCTAGTCCTACTACGGGTCCGGCGTATACTTAGCCTACATACAACAACCCCCATAAATAGGCCCTTAGTAATTAAGAAGCTTGCTTCTTATACAGCTAGAAAGACCACTTTGTAAAGGATTACCAGACAAAGGCAAAAATAGGCGAGGTTCTGTTAATTTAGGAGAATAGTATAGAGTTAGAAAAAGAGGAACCCTAGAGGAAGACTCCTCTCTAGGGTTAAAAGGGATTAATATATCATATATTAATCTAGGTTAGCTAGTTAGTAGAAGAAGCTACACTATCCCTTATACCTTATTCCGCAATAGATATTAAGTTTTAACCTCTACTTTGGCTAACTCTAGAGTAAATGCCTTTACCTTAATAGACACCTAGTGTGCTATAAGGCTGGCTGACTTTTTAAATGCACCCCTTAAAGAACTGCCTAAACTAATTCCTATTCGCGGGTATAATGGATGGATAGGACTACCCATTATAACTATCTTGCGGATTTACCTCCGTGTAGATGGATAAAGGTAGTATAACATCCCCTTTCTTATTATGGACCTAGGAAGCCATAATATAATCTTAGGAACAAAATAGCTAGCCTATTTAGACTTATAGCTTAATATATAGAGTAGATGGCTTGTCTAGCCTAAAACCCTACCCCTAACACCCTCTTTTATAAAGGAAATTAGTATTATAATGGAAAACCTTATACAGCTATAGATAGACACCATTTACTAGGCTAATGCTATACGTAGGGACTAGGCTTTTAAAAAAAAACGTACAGCTTAATCCACAATAGATCTATATACTACGCCGCCCCTAGACTACCTATATTATGCCACCTGCACTAGAGATTAAAAAAGTTAGTAAAAAGCTAGCAGAGCTCCCTATAGGGAACTTAGGCCCTATATAGCCATAAAGAATAGCAAGGAGTATTAGACGCTATACTAAATGTATAGACTAGAGGGATAACTTGCGGAAGATAGAATAGGAGTTAAGAAAGATTATAAACCCTAGGCCGCAAAATACGGCCTAATAATAGTCTATAAAGAAACCTACAGACCTCCTACCAGTTAATATCTATTATATTAGCGCCGTAGGATTTTACCAGAACTTAGTCTAACCTAATACCGTTGCCTTTACCACTAGCTTATATAAAATTAATTAAATAATTAAGGAAAAGGAAAATAAGTTTAGTAAATAGGAAGGCGAGCTTATAGATAAGGAGCTGGTAGAATAGAAACTACCCCATTAACACTAGAAATTCAAGGACATATTCTCTAAGGCAGTATTAGATATACTCCCGCCTTACTAACTATATAACCATAAGATTAAGATTAAGCTAGACAAGGAAGACACACTTAGCTATAGCCCCCTTTATTAGCAGTCTACTGCTAAATTATAGGCTATAAAGTAGTACCTTATTAATAACCTAAATAAGGGCTTTATTAAACCTAGTTAAGCCCCTTTTAACTCACCTATTCTCTTTACTAAAAAGCTAAATAGAGGACTTTGTTTTTGCATCAACTACTATAAACTAAATAATATAACCCGCAAAGACCGCTACCTACTACCCTTACTTGATAAGACTTTAACCTAAATAAGTAGAGCTAAGATCTTTACTAAGCTTAATATCTATTAGGCCTTTTACCGGATTAGAATAGACCCTAAATTAGAAGATCTTATTATATTTTAGACCCGTTACGGAATATATAAATATAAAGTACTTCCTTTTAGACTAACTAACGGACTAGCTACGTACTAGCGATATATAAATAATATACTCTTTAACTACCTTAATAACTTCTATACGGCCTACCTAGATAACATTATAATCTACTCTAAGAATAAGTTAGAATACGAGGAGCATGTCTATAAAGTCCTATAATAGCTCCGCGAGGCTAGTCTCTAGGCCAATATTAGGAAATTAGAATTTAGTATTAAGCGTATAAAGTACCTAGGTTTTATTATTAGTATAAACGGAATTAAGGCCGACCTAGAGAAAACGGCCGTAATTAACTAGTAGATACCCCTATGGACCGTAAAAGGGGTGCAATTATTTTTAGGTTTCTATAACTTCTACTAACGCTTTATTAAGAACTACAGCAGGATTACCTGGCCTCTTAACCGCCTTACTAGGAAAGACCAGCCATTCCACTTTAACGCCATATGTATACAGGCCTTTAATAAGCTTAAAAAACGGCTGGTATCGGCTCCCCTACTTACCCACTTTAACCTAGAACGGCCCTTAATGCTAGAAACTGATGCCTTAGATAGCGCGATAGCCGGCGTTTTCTCCTAGAAGTAACCAAACGGAGAATAGCACCCTGTTGTATACTATTTAAAGACTATAATAGATGCTAAGCTAAACTACTACATTTATAATAAAAAAATGCTGGCTATTGTCTCTAGCTTTTAGCAATAGCGTATATAGCTAGAGGGGACCCTTAAGCCCATTAGGGTAGTTTTGGATTATAAGGCCCTAGAATACTTTATAATAACTAAGGCCCTTACGGCCTAGTAGGCACGCTAGGCGGATATCCTATCTCAGTTTAACTTCTTAATTATATATAGACTAGGCGCTACAAACCGTGCAGATGCTTTTATAAGGCGTAAACAGGACCTAGGTAACTAGGCAGCTGTAAAGATCTTATTACAGACCTAAATACTACTATAACTAGAGTACCTTAACCCCTAGATATAGGCAGAGCTAAATACAGACCCTTTAGATGCTAAGATATGTCCTATTAACTCTATAGAACTTAACCTTATTAATAAACTACTGCAGGCAAACCGTATAGCCCCTTCTCTATAGGAGTACCACAAAAAGGTAAAGGATGCTACTAGCCTATAGTCCCTTAAAAATGGACTACTTAAGCACTGGGAACGGCTAGTAGTGGCAAAGGAATAGAATTTATGGACCTGGCTTATTACTAAAGTATATACCTAGGTCTCTACGGCCTACCCTAAAAAGAATAAAACCTATAAGATTATTGGTGACCGTTACTACTGGCCTGGAATAGTTATGGATATTAACCGCTATATATAGAACTGTAATAACTGCTATAGGTCTATAATTCCACAGGATAAAACCCTAGGACTATTAAAGCCACTCCTAATACTAGAACGCCCCTAGCAGTATATCTCTATAGACTTTTATAAGCTGCCTATGGACCGTGATGGATATAATATAGTAATAATCCTAGTTAACCGCTTTAGTAAGCGCCTGTTCTTAATCCCCTATTATAAGGATATTGATGCCAAGGAGGTAGCCTAACTATATATCTATTATATCTACCGAATTTACGGACCACTAGATACTATTATATTTAATTATAGGCCGCAGTTTATATTAGCCTTCTGGAATAAGTTTACTTAGATTCTTGGTATTAAGCTAAAGCTTTCTATAGTATACCACTCCTAGACAGACGGTTAGATGGAGATTATAAATTAATACTTAGACTAAAGGCTCCAGCCCTTTATTAATTACTTTTAGGATAACTAGGGCGAACTACTACCCCTAATAGACTACGCCTAGGCAACCCTACCCTATAACTCTACGGGATTTGTACCTATTTAGCTAGAAATGGGATACTTACCCTATATAAGCTTTGACTGGGAAAGACTGGAGGGGCTATAAACTATACGCAAAAAACTGTCTTATAAGAAAGCCCAGCAATATGCTAAACGCTTAGAAGAAGCTTGGACAGTAGCCTATATAAATTTAGAAAAGGCCCAGAGATTAATAGAATAGTAGGCAAATAAGTATAGGCGCGAGCCTGACTTTACTATAGATAATAGGGTCTGGGTTATAACAAAGAACTAGAAGATAGAATGGCCTAGCCACAAGCTAGACTATAAAATGGCAGGACTGTATAAGATCCTTAACAAAGAAGGCAACTTGTATAAGGTTAAGCTCCCAGACTCAATTAAAGTCTATCCTATTTTTTTACTGGATAAGCTACGGAAGGCTATAAATAACCTACTACCTGGATAAAAGAATAAGCCTCCCCTGCTAATTTAAGTTAATGGCGACGATAAATAGGAAGTTAATGAAATACTAGCCTATAAACTAGTACAAGAAACGTTATGATACTGTATCCAATAAAAAGGCTATAATCCAGACCTAACTTGGTACCCCGCCTAGAACTTTATAGGCTGCCCCTAAAGACTTAAAGAGTTCTATAACCAATACCCTAATGAACCCGGACCCCCGAAGTACCTTAATAAGTGGATGGAGTGCTGGTATAGCGAAGACAATAGGCTGCCTATTGAGCATAAAGACAAAAATACCCCACGGACATAATATGGACATATAAAGCCTGAGGGCAGGCTTTTTCGGAGGGGGGGTAATGTTATGGCGCTGGTGGAAAACGGTGGATCTTGGCAGACGTGGATTATTGACCCGAGGTACGAGTAGTCTATACTTTCAGGTATAGGTGTTCGAATTTTCAAAACTCGGCCAAGCCAGCTTTTAATTGGTTAGAAAAACCCGCCAAGCTAGCTTCTAGTTGGTTAGAGAAAAAGTCGCGGGCGGTATCTACCTGCAGAATACACGTGACGAACATTAAAATATTCAAGATCTTACTATTAAAAAATCAACCTCTTTGTTAACATCTCTATTAATACTACTATATATGTCTTATCTATGGTAGAACCTGCTTTAATTAAGTGCAGTAAGTGCTGTTCAATACAACCCCGTATTAATTTTATTAAAAACGGCCCATCTACTAAGCTTTTAAAGCAATGTTAATCGTGTCGGTTAAAGGCGCGTTTTTCCTATATATTACTTCTACTTTTACTTACCCTCCTAGGGCTCTAAATATAGTTCAAATAGGCGGAAAGCAGAGCTTGGTTCTACTAAGACTCGTCCTATAAAGTGCCAGCGAAATGCTTTACCTAAAACCGATACTGAGGACGTCTTCTTACCTCGCGGCTAGAACAGTTAAGATACCCCTAAAATAGCTTAACGGCGGAAGACAATTAGGGCAATATAACGAGAGCACCGCATTCTTGATTGGCGGGGTGAAGCTCACTCGCCTACTCCTCCGCTATATACCACAGATAAAGCTCCGTGTAGTGGGAGAGGCACTCTAAATAACCTAAATGCGTCCTTGCCGCAACTAGCTCCTATGCCTGCTCTACCGCTAATACCTACTCTACCGCCAATACCTACTCTACCGCCAATACCTACTCTACCGCTAATACCACCTTCCTTGCGGCAAGCTCCCTCGCGGTAAGCTCCCTCTCAGCGGCAAGCTCCCTCTTAGCAAGCTCCCTCGCGGCAAGCTCCCTCTTGGCAAGCTCTAACTACAGCCACACCACTACCCGTTTCGGCTGTCGATTGGGAGCGAATTAAGAAGTTTAGGAGTATACTACAGGCTAAATGTATGGAGACGTGCAGTTGTTATAAGGAGTGGTGGTTCCAAATAGGCCTAGCTATGGAGGGTGATAACATAGGTATATGCAAAGCCTGCATTAAGGACGCTGATAGTCTCAAGGATCCAACCCTCCCCCCCCTATTTAGTAAAAGTAACGGGCTCAATCTAGGGCCTGTTCCTAGCTTCCTGTCTATACTTACCGCGGTGGAGGAGCTTCTGATTGCGCGCGTATACGTTTATTTGCAAGTCGTGCGTGTACGCGGCTAGTAGTATCGCTATACTGGCCACGTCTGCTGCTTTGGCCAGAATACACCAAAGACTTAGAGGCAGCTACCGCGGCTACCTACTAAACTTGATATACTGGTTGTGAGGCCTGCGGTAGTAGATAGTGGCGAATACCTAAGCCAGCGGTTCACTAAACGGTACACCATAAGGCGCTCTGCTATATTGCTATGGCTTTACTTTCTAAAGGTTAATTATCCTAATTATCGCGATGTTGAAATATATAGCACCCGGCTTGCCAGCTTACCCGAAAATGGCTCTATATTAAATTAGCTACCTCATATTAACAAGCCGGAGTTAGATTATAGTGGCCCGACGGCTTAGCTTACTCCTAGATTATAGGCTGCGTTGGCTTTTACAGGCAATTCTACTCCTGTGTAATGTCCTTCTACTGTTAATCCTCTACCTGTCGAGCCTAGCAGTGATATACTGGATGGCGAATTTAATAACAACGTATTGGATACTTTAGTTCCTAATCTGGTGTCTAATCTTAATAAATTAGAGCTTTTAAGTCGCGAGGTTTAACAATAATAAGGCCTATAAGCAGGCCTAGAGGTTCCTACTATGCGGCAGACACCTCTCTCTAAGTGATCAGCTAGTTTTATTATACGCGGCGCCTTTCCTACTCTGTTTCCTTATGGCAAAGCCGACTTTAATATGCTATAAAGCCGTACAGTTACCCTAGCTGCGTACGCTAAGCATATGCTAAAGTATTAGGACGGTCGGTTTGGCCGCTACCCCTTATTTCACAACTACGTGTTTAATTGGATTATAAGAGAGTAAGCCCTTAACACCACCTACTTCCTTTGCGGCTAATCAGATAAGAATAGTCTATTTTTAAATAAGCTTAATAATCTTATAAATGGTAGTAGGGGCAACTAGGTTCTAAATAAGATTATATAGCATGTATGGAAGCTTAAGGGCACTAGGCCCTACTAGAAGTAGAAGAGGAATAAGCTTACAGCTTATACTAAAAATATTAAGAGCGGGTCTCTATTCTTTACACTTAGCGCTGCTAATCTACATTAGCATAATCTACACTCTTATATGCCTCTATTTGACGAATATAAGGCTGCTAATAAGGCTTAATGCTACCAAATTGCTTCTTAGAATCTTAATAATAATCCACATATTACTGCTTACTGGCTGTATTGCCGCTTCGATCTGTTTAGGAAGCACGTGCTTATAGGTCTATTTAATAGCACTAACTTTTAGTCCCAATACGAGTGGCAGGTATGAGGTAGTGGCTATATATATAGCTTCTTATGGAGTTTAATAGCCCCAAAGCCAGATCCGTTAACTAGTAAATTAAGGGCGGCTTTTACTAAGCACTGGGCTGCTTTTATATCTATAATAAATCCTAATTAATTTAGGCCTTTTAATCTTCAACATCCTTCTGCTCTTAGCTATAAAGAATAGCTTAATACCAGTAAGCTTCTTACCACCTACCTTAATTAATTTCAACGGCACCGTAATTACACTAAATCTTACTGCTTAAGATTAAAGAAAGGCTCTACTAGGGTAAAGGAGTGCTGCTTTTACTTTCCACGCTCTCTCTGCGATGAGGCCGCTGTATTAAAGGATTAAAATCTATATTACTAGACGTTCTGTCTGCAGCGTAACAATAAGCTTCTTAATGGCTATAATGCAGCTATAATACTGGCGTGGATAGCAAATATTAATACGTCGCCCGCTACAAGCATATTAGTAATAGTTAACTATATAGGCAAATATTGCAGCAAGGAAGAGAAGAAGTTAACTTCCTACTAGGAGTTACTCTAATTAGTATAGCCGTACGCCAATAGTCTTTATGCCTTTAGTTTAGTAGTAGCTAAGTTTATAAACAAGCTTATTACTGAACGCAATTAGTTAGCGCAGGAGGTATACTATCTACTTCTTAACATTCCCCTTTCCGAAGGCTTAAGGAATGTAGTAACTTTAGACTACCGCTAGGAGGACGATTGAAGCGCTACATATAAGCTTAAGGATGGGCAACTGAGAGGGTACGGACTGTCTGACTATAAGAAATATAAGCGCCGCCTAAATAAGGTAGAGGATGTTACTTTCCTTAATTTTCTACTCTATTTTAATTACTCTACTTATAAGCGTTGACTAAGAGCAAGGCCTTGAGTTATATCGTACTTTCCGTAATATAAAGGCGATTCTTCCTATCCGCAGTATCCTAAGTTCTGCCGTGTAAAGCTCATTCTTTATCATCCGTGGAGGGAGTATAAGGATGTGGCTACTTATACTAATAGATTTAGGGCCCCTAATTATATGGCTTCCTATTAGGCTTGTGTTAACTCTTATTAGCACCCACCTAACTACTTCTGTAATTGGAAACTAGAGAAAGGTCGCGAAACTGCTAATAATATTAATAAGTTTAAGGGCGATTTCGCAGACAACTTAGAACTATACCAGTTCTTTAAGGCCCTGTATGCCCGCGTTTAAAATACCAATGGAGTTAAAATTAAGGATCCTAACAGGCTTGGTAATAGGGAGCTTAATTATAACTATAACTAGAGTACGCATCAGGGTATATACCCGCAGCTTAATAAGAGGACTTATTGGTAGAAAGCACGGCTATAGCCTCTACCATAGAGCCGCCTATCCTAAACAGTAACTCTGTCCTCCTTATAGCTAGGCCAGCGTTATATCTATAATGTTATAGTTAATTACTATAGGTAGATCTAAGTAGGCCTTGGCCCCTCCCCACTACAGATTAACATTAATGGAGAGGTAGGAACCGGTAAATTATATCTTATTACTGTCCTCTCTACTACGCTTTGTAATATGGCAAGGGCTAATAGCAAGCTAATGCCATTAGCTTAAGCGGCCCCTACTAGGGTAGCTGCCTTTAATATTAATAGCAGAACTATATACAATCTATTAAGGTTGCCAGTAAATTGTCTATTTAAGGAATTACCTGCTGCTAGTCTTACGCCTCTACAACAAGCTTTTAAGGATATTTACTATCTCGTCCTTGACGAGAAATCTATAATTGGGCAAGTATATCTGGCCTAGATTAATCGCCGCCTCCGTTAGATCTACCCTACGCGTAACAATGACTACTTCGGAGGCTTAAATATCTTGCTAGTAGGCAATTTCTATTAGCTTCCCCCTGTAAATTAGGCGGCCTTATATAGTAATCTACCCGCTAGGCCGTCAGAGCTTGCTAGCTATAGAAAAGGAGCCTATAAGGCAATTAACCGAACTGCTGTCCTAGATCAAGTTATGCGGCAGGGCGGTAATGACGCTAAAAGCTCTGCATTTAGGACCGCCCTTGCGGAGCTATATAGTAATTCTATAAGTGAATCGACCTAGAAGCTTCTTTTAACTAGGTATAAGCAGGGCCTATCCACTAATAAGGTTGCGGGCTTCAACAACACAATTCGGCTATATGGCACACGCGCTGCTATAGGTAAGTATAACACTACTTAGCTTCGCGACCTTTTACAGCTAGTGGTGGCTATTAAGTCAGTTAACACTAGTGTAGGTGTACGGAAAGCCACTCCTAATTAGTGCAATACTATAGAAAATCTAGCCCTATGTATTAGCGCGAAAGTAATGCTAATATAGAATATCTGGATTGAACTAGGCTTAGTAAACGGTACTACTAGTACAGTTAAAGATGTTATATAGAAGGGACACGCGGATATTAAAAAGGATCAGCCTTAGTCACTACTAATTGTAGTAGATGGGTATAACGGACCTGCCCTATTTACTCGGCAGAATGGTAAGAAAGTCGTCCCTATATTTTCTGTGCTTTGTAAGTAGGAGGGTACGAGAGGCTTTTATTTACGGCGTCAATTTCCAATCACTCTGGCTTTTGCTCTTACTATACATAAAAGCCAGGGCCTAACACTTAACTAGGTAGTTCTAGATATTAAGAAAAAGGATAAAACAGCTAGGCTAACCTATGTAGCAATCTCACGAGTTAAGAAGCTTTTAGGGCTTATATTTGAACATAGGTTTAATATGGAACGATTTTAGTTATCTATAAGTAAGACCAAAGAGGCACAACAAAAAGATTTTATACGGAGGTAGCAGCAACTACTCATAAACAAGTTTTCCTAATTAGGAAATTATATACTGGCTTGGAGGTAAGCAGAGAACGCGGCATTTATCTTAGTTTTCTAACTTTTAAACAGTTTAACCGCGAAATCTAATTTTCTAAATTTTAACCCCTTTATCCGTCCTACTTTCTTACCGCTTCTGGAGCTGTCAGATATACATATAATGGTGTACAGGGAGAATTAGCAGTACTGCCAGATTAATATTGCTGCTGTCTATAGCGTTGATCGATTTTTGGAATTTTTTAATTTTTTTAAAGGGCGGAAATGTCGCTTATATAAGAAGTCACGTGACCTCTGAGAATACTTGGGACCGCATATTAGCAGCTACGACTTCTCTACACTATAGTTAAGATTTTATATATACTGCACCTAGAGCTACTTGCAATAACTATTACCTATAAATCTGCCGATTTATAAATCAAAAATTAGACATAGTTAGAGCTATTAGTAGGGGTCATTAATCGCGCTCCCTATAACAAAATTTTGGATTTTAGTGATTTAAACTAACAAATCAAATCAAAAGTTTAGAACGTCCAAATAAGGTTCTACTAAGACGCTAGCTGGACCCTAACCTAGACCCTTTCTAACCTATTAAATTCTAAAAATGACAACCTCTACTAAATTAAAAATTAACCTTATCCTTAACAAGCTATCTAATTAGATTTAATGGTTCTTTATTATCCAAGACACAGCCAAAACTAACGAGGTATAGCAGTATATTGACCTATTTAAGAAGAAAGACAATCTTCCAAAGCTAGAACTACCAAGTCGGCCTACACCAAGGGACATACTACCTATAGCTACATTAATAGCAAAGCTAGACCCAAACTAGCTCACTGCCTATAACTAGCTCTACGCTAAATACAAAGACAATCTACGCGTACACTAGAAGTAAAAATAGGCTATAAATGATATTAACAACTACATCATTCGCACTATATCGGTAGCCTACCTTTCACTTATTAATAGCCTCAGTAGTCGGTTACATTAAATATTTAAGGCGTCTCTACTACTGCAGTAGCTACTGCAGTAACAGAGACACCCTATATTTTGGTAAGTAATTAAGCCCATCTTATACAAGAATCTTGTGCTATTAGTACTTACTAAATTACGTGCTCGCAGGGCCTCCTCCCGTCTATAAATACTCCCTCCTCTATACCTTCCTTTCTTCTTTTCTTCTTCCCTACGGGAGCTAGAGGTGCTCCAATACTCCTCCCCAGTCCCCACTAAGTTGACGTGGCAATATGGACAGCATCAGACGACAAGACGGGCGAGAGAGGACAGGAAGGATGGAGGAGCCTCCAGTATATATCAGTTAAGCAACGTCACTAGCTATATTATGGCTGCCTAATCTCCTATGCTCGCAGGCCTCCTCCCGTCTATAAATACTCCCTCCTCTATACCTTCCTCTCTTCTTTTCTTCTTCCTTATAAGAGCTAGAGGTGCTCTAATACTCCTCCCTAGTCCCCACTAAGGGATCTATTAGTTGACGTGGCAATATAGACAGCATCTAACAACGAGACGGGTGAGAGAGGAGATAGGAAGAATAGAGGGGCGTCTAGTAGGTGTCAGTTAAGCAACGTTAATATCTATATTATGGCTGCCTAATCTCCTATTCGTAGGCCTCCTCCCGTCTATAAATACTCCCTCCTCTACACCTTCCTCTCTCCTTCTTTCTTCTTCCTTATAAGAGCTAGAGGTGCTCTAATACCCCTCCCTAGTCCCCACTAAGGGATCTATTAGTCAACGTGGCAATATAGACAGCATCTAACAACGAGACGGGTAAGAGAGAAGATAGGAAGGACGGAGGGGCGTCCAGTAGGTATCAGTCAAGCAACGTTAATATTTATATTATGGCTGCCTAATCTCCCGTCCGCAGGCCTCCTCCCGTCTATAAATACTCCCTCCTCTATACCTTCCTCTCTTCTTCTTTCTTCTTCCTTATAAGAGCTAGAGGCGCTTTAATACCCCTCCTTAGTCTCCACTGAGGGATCTATTGGTCGATATAGCGATATGGACAGCATCTAACGAGGAAACGGGTAAGGGAGGAGACAAAAAGAACGGAGGAACCTCTGGTAGGTATTAGTCAAGCAACGTCAACGGCGGTTTTCGTCACCCAAAAATTGCGTCACGTGACGACATTTGGGAACACAAATATATACCCCCGTCCCATACTCACACCACTACTAAATATTCTAGATTTCGTACTTGGAGCTACTTATAATAGGCATTCCTAGGAGATCTACCGGTTTAAAGCTCTACAATTAAACGTTGTTAACGTTTTATATAGGGGTCGTCGATTAAGCTCCCAGGACACAATTTTTAAAGTTTAACACCATACCAATATCACGACCTTCTTGCAGTGGCCAAGCCACCCCTAATCTCCTCCCCTCCTCCCTCCCATTACTTAGCGCTGAGCTATTGTGTCGTCGCTACGCCATTGCGTCGTCGTATATCTGAACTAGGTGGGCAATAACGTGGTTAATAGTTATTAGGCATTAAGAATATTTAGTATATAAAGCTTCAAATTAGAATTACAATCTACTATATTATATCCTACGTAGAGGGCTCTGCATTAAAGCTCTGCAATCTAAATATATACTATATTCGTGACCAATATATTCTTTAAGCCCAGCTTAAGTAGGGCGCCTTAGTTACTGTAGTAGATCCTTACCTAGCAGTAACCAAGGCGCCTTAATCTTACTACTACTTCTAAATTAAGTAAAAGCTCTATATAGGGGGGTCCCAGGGGGTCTCCCCCTGGAAAACCTTATCTCTATATATATTAATTAAAGTCTATATAATAAAGCTCTAAATTAAAGCTTTGGGTTAATTAATTGGCTTATTAAACTCGGGTCAAAATTTTAGTTGGGGGGCCAACTATCCGCATGTTAGTAGACGCGAGTTATGTGACTTAAGGACCGCATAAAATATCGAGCGGCGCTGCTATTCTTCTCCTTCCTTTCTCTAGCTTTGGATCCTCGTTTATAGACTACCAATTGTATAGGCTTGCGCGTCCCTCTTGCCGTGCTCGTGCCTCGATTGACTAAGTCGCTAACAGTAAGCTCTATAAGCAATTTTAAAATGCCTCCGATTTGGGATTAAGGAGGAGGTAGGAGTTATATTGCAGGCTGTAGTGGGGATGTAAGTCTAGTTAGTGGAGTCTAAAGGCTATTAGATCGCAAAGTAATGGGGTCCTATACCTGCTCTTATTGGGGTATAGTATCTGATATTAAAGTTATGGGTTAAATTGGATACAGAGGAGTTAAAGGTAGAGGTAGATTTATCTCTAGAGGTGTATTACTTAGATTCTATTATAAGTTAAGCTTCCTTATAGTGCGTAGTTGGTGCTTAATCTCTTATGGAGTCCATTTGTGCTCTTCTTTTACATTAATAACCTGCTCCTAAATGTTGTCTCTAATAGTACCCCCGTCTATAGGTATAAACACTCCATACTCCCGCAAGAAGTTACGGAAGTCTTGTATAATATCCTTCTTTATAGGAGTCTATGTTTCCTTTATCTATCCAATAAAGTCCTCCCTTACACAGTACTATAGCATAGTGTTGTTATATTCGCTGTCTTTACAGTGTGCTATATAGTGTAATAAGAATCCGTTTAAGTCTTGTTAATTAATATCTTTAAGGTTAGTTATATCGGCGTTTTATATCTCTAGGTTAATGTCGTCCTCATACTTCTTTGGGTAAGTTAACGCTATAATAGGTGTAGTTGGGTAGTAATCATGATCCTACGGTCTGCGAAGGTACACTAAAGGTATTAAGGTGGTTGTTTAACGCGTTTCGGACGTTGACTTGGGACCCTAGGTTTAGTAACACTTCTAACCTAAAGTACTTAACCAAATCTTCGTAAACGTGGTTGTTCTACGTAATGGACGCAACTTAGTATCTCCTAGTACTTAGTAACACTTCTATTACTAGTTTTCCGCAAGTTTAAGGTAGCACAGTATCGCCGGGATCCATTCTATATAAGCGTATATAGCACCCCTGCACAAGACTATCTCTTCTGTTCAAAAACCTAGCTGCTTTATGGTTGACTGTGTATTCAACCACTGATTAGTATTGGTCACACAGGGTGACTCACCAATAACGACTACTCGAGTAGGTTATAGTGATGTTGGTTAAAAGCTTATATTTCATTGGAATGAGGGAGGGCGAGGAGCCTAAAGCTTCTCGCCACGCTAGTGCCGTGGCGACACGTAACGACCGCTTGCCTTATTCCCAACAAGGCCTCTACCCTAATTTTCTAGTAGCTTTCCCTTATCTAGGCCTAAGGGCCTAGGGCTTTCTATAAGCAGTTAGCCGCTACCACTAGGGAATTTCACCATTCTCTTAGGTATTTTATAATAGATTATTAGCCTAAGTGCTAGTCCGCCCCCTAGTAGTCTATATAAAAGTCTCCTCCTAGAGTTAATACGCTTTTATATAGCTTAAAAGCCTTCTATTACCTCTAGTTTTATACCTCTTTTTATTATTTCCGCTAGTATAGGAATAAGCTACTATTTATAGGGGTCGCAACTCCTATCTTACGCGCCTACTGGCGTAATTCTATAAGGGCATTATAGCTACATCCCGCAATATAGAAGCCTTAAGTACCTTTTATAGTTAAGGCCTAAATAAAACCTCTCCCGCTTAAGTAACTCCTATTTACTTCTTAAATATATTTTACTAGTAAGCCGCCCTAGAGGCGAATAGTTCCGTCTATTAATATTCCAATACACACATTAATTCTCTTAAGCTATATAGTAATCTCTCCAGCTAGGACGTAATCCTATCTACCTATTAGGTATACTAAGGGTTAAAGCCTAGTTAAGGGGTAAGCAGTGTGTCCAACAGTCAGCTTAGCTGCGATCTTGAGAAAAATAGCTGACTGACTGCGTCAATTGGATCGCTCGCTGTCCGCTGACTGTTGGATAACGTACGCTGACTGTTAAGCTGCCAGCTAGCTGTCCCAATTAGGAAATTTGTATAGAATTTATGGTGTTTTATTTTGGATTTTTGGCAGTACCTCTTTATATACAAATATAAACATTGCCTAATTGAAATCTAGCCCTAATTCACCTAATACAGTATTCAAATATAGCTAAACTCGTCCTACACCCGCAGAGGCTTAAAAGGTAGATAGGATAGTCGGTAGTGAGGGCTCCGGAGGCTCTATTTCTATGTCAGATTTGATTAAATATAAAGCTCTGTTAAATCTACCTTACTAAGCTGGCTTTTCTGCCTCTGTAGTTAGCTTATAGCTAGTAAGATTAACATTTAAGCTCGTTAACTAGGGTGTAGTTAAAGCTCCATTAGAGTTAATACAGTCGATTAAACTGCTTAATAAAAGGCCTTTAATTAACTACCACTTCTAACATTAATCTGCTTTAATTATATCGGCCAATAATCTATTCCGCTTATTAGTAACAATCTTTTTAGTATAACTAAACCGTCCTAAAAAAGGTCTGCCCTATGCTTCCATATTAGTAATATAGGAGCTTTACTTAATAGCAACCGCTTATTGGTAACTCGGTATCCGTATTTACCAGGAAGCTTGCTATATATTATTAGGTAGAGATTATCCCAATTAATAGGAAAGATATAGCCATAGTTCTAATTAGCTGGAGAAAGCTCTTGCGATATAGAATTATCTTAATCACCCAATTTGGTATTATCGTTAATTAGAAAAGGAGAGGAGGCAGTTAATCTACAAACCCTACGCGGTATTAAAGGAGTTGAGTAACGTATAGATGGTGGATTTAATAAGAAAGAAGTAGAGAAAGAAGTAGAGGAAGAAGCTCTACTGCCTAGCTAACGCGTAAAATATAATGTACGTTGCATTTTACATAGGTAATAAAATGATAAATTTTGGCATAGAAGAACGGAGATATTAGGGAAAATGCTTTATTTACTATAGTTAAGCGAGAGATTCCCATAGGTTTCTTATTGCTTGGCGTACAGTTTGTACAACCTCCAGTGTCCTCCCCCCCTATATACGCGCAGCACACGCACCTAATTTCGCTACGTCTGTAGCTAAATTAGTATATAAAGCTAGTAGGAAAGGGTGTAGTACGTGGCTAGGGCTTAAGCCACAGCCTATATTAAATTCGGAGCTTAGAGCTTAATTTTAAAGCTATTCTAAACTCTTCGCCCTTACCAAAAGTCGTAATATCTATTCTAGATCGTGGTGTTATAAAGGCTCTTTCTCTTATTAATATAAGCTCTAAACGCGGGCGTATACATACTTACTGGCGCTAGCTATAAGAAGGATTTTAATAAAGGCGTACTGCTAGTTACCTATATTTAGAGCCATATTAAGGAAGCCAACGGGGTAAAACACCAAGATCTAGAGGTAGTGTTATAATTTAGTAGGGGAGAGGAGTTTAGAATAGCTTTAAAACCAAGCTCAAAGCTCCGAATTCGAGGTGGGCCATGGCTCAAGCCCTACACCCCTTCCTGCTAGCTCTACATACTAATTTAGCTGCAGACGTAGCGAAATTAGGTGTGTGTGCTGCGCGCACACAGGGGGGGACACTGGAGGTCGTATAGACTGTACAATCTTAGTCGAAGATTTGAATATCCCCAACTTCTACTAAAAGCTTCAACTCACCACCAAATCTCGCCACCAAGGCAGTGAGCTGCCAGCTAGCTGCAGTCTTATAGCTGACTGACTGTCACAACCCCATAAGCTCGCTGACTGCTTACGTTATCAGCCTCTTGGCAGCGACGCTGGCAGTGACGCTGACTCTTGGACACACTGGGGGTAAGGTCCTTAAAGCTAGCAGTAGCTACTATATACTACGCCCTATAGAAGGCTAGTTATGAGGGGACTTTATAGATAGGGGGCTATAAGGACATAATTGTGGAATAGGATAGATTGGTAAAAGAGACAAATCCTTAAGAAGGTAAGGCCTTTAGGATTGTAGAGACTATATACTATAGGCACATACCTTTAGTATATAACCGGCAACTATCTAAGGGGCGTTTAGAGGCTATCCTAAAGGCAACCTAAGGTGACCGCAATAATATCCCTTATATTACCCCCCCTTCTTATAGTTAGCTACTAATCGCTATTACCTTATAGTAGGGAGATTATAAGGGCTTGTCCCAAAAGGGGTTCAAAGATATATTAGGGAGATATTAGTATGCCGCTATATATTATCTATCTATCTAACCCCTACTTTAAACTCCTAAAAAACCTTAATAAAGAAAAAATATAACTAGAGAAAAGTTATAAGGATTATTAAAAGACCTATTAGAGGCCTACTAGAAGTATGCTAGTAACTACCTAGGCTAATATAAAGATTTTTATACAACTCTATTTTTAAGCCTTTATACTAGTCTAGAATTAATTACAAATATTATAGGCAATTTGGTGTTCTAGTATAAGGGCGTAAAGAGGCTTTGGGGAAGATTTAAAGGAACAATATAAATTCTATCTAAATCTATAGGTATATAGCTCTTACAGAGTACAAGACGTTGCGTAAAGAAGAGAAAGGGACAATGAGAGAATTATAATTAAACAGTTAGGGGTCTTAGTGGTCGGTATATGCGCATATGCGCATACAGTCTTTAATAGACTTCGGTGTTATAGCATAGATAGAAAACGGTGGATTGTGGCAGACAATTACAGACAGTTATCTATTAAGTATTTCACCAAGACATTCCTACTATAACTGGGCTAGTCCTATTATAGTATCCCCCCTTTTAGCTAAAGGTCCAAAACAATTTAATTTAGTTAAAAATTTATAATTTTATTATATATTATATTTTCGCGTTAGGTGGCGTTCTTAGTAAGGCAAATCTAACTAATTAGACAACTTTAATTGGCAGTTAAAGTTCCTTAACATCTTATATATTATATGACCATATTACAAACGTTATAAGACATTTTAAGTTTCCTACTATCATATTTTATATATTTATATTAGGTGGCAGTTATTTACCTTTATATTATATCTATCTAGCTAAAGCAGGCCGCAAAGAATGGTCTTTATGGAATTTTTTTACTAGGGAAGGCACATCGGCCTTAATTTATTTATAGGTTTCCTAGGTTTATATTTTATATCCTTCCCACTTAATAAGAAGTTTAAATTATTTAGATTATATTTTCTATTATATATTATTAATTAAGTTAATAAAGTACAAACTATTGCCGTTATTAACAATTATAGGAGGTAGTAGTGGAATTTTATAAGTTATAGGATTATCTCTTAAAGGTTGCAGTAAGCTTATATAAAACATTAGGTATATTTTTGTCTTAGTTAGCAGTTTGAGCTTATAGGTGTATAGGCTTAGTTTTTCCTTAATTTGGTATAGGCCTATAAACTTCTAATTAAGTTTCTTTAAGGGCCGTTAAGTCTTTAGGGTTTATATATTTAGGTAGGCCATATTACCTTTTTTAAAATCCCATATAGAAGCTTATCCTTTATTTATATACCATTTCTATAATATTTAAGCATACATTAATTTACTTTATAATAGTTCTATTAACTGCTTTATTTAATTAGTAAAGTTATATATATTAATTAACCAGATCCGTTTAATTATAGGTCTTATTATATTAACTTTAGGTTATAGTTTAAATCTAAGTTAAGGGTTTTATCTATAGATTGTATAGAACGGCGTTAAGCCTATTAATATGTTTATTGTATTATTTGCGGTAAACTTAGCTAAAGGCAGCTATTTTTCCTAGTCGTCTTATAGGTAGGAGCAGTATATTTATAGGTATTATTCTATAATTGTGTTTACAATTTTAGTTTAACCATCTATTTCTAGATAAAATGCAGTTAAGAGTTATATTTAAATACTTAACCATTTATATAGAGCTTGCTAGAAGTCTAAAACAAACTAGCTTCTATAGTTGGATATTATTAAGTTAGGAAGTTTATATAGCTTAAAGACGTGCTTAATAAAATATTTAGCTACTAATATTGCATTAATTAAGTCCATAGGGATTATATATCGCATTTTTATAAGGCGGTTAATAACTACTAGAATCTTATTATTAGAGAAGACGTAGCCGGATTTAGAGGTTCCTACCCCCCGTTTTAGGAGGCAGTTTCTCCTTGCTTAGACCCATATTTGTTGCCGCTTTTGCAACGTGTTAAGCATACTAAGGGCGGTAGGGTCTCCCTTACTTAGCAAACCTAAAAGCGCGCGTGCAGCCCTGCAATGCACCTTTTGAAGCTCCCTAAACGTCCCTTAGTGACTATTTAAGAAGCTATAGATATCCGCCGCCTACCTAATCCTATCTCTACTATCCTCCTTATCCTCCGCTAAAAGTACTACTCTTACACAACAAAACCTCCCTTCTATACTACGCTCTTTCAACTCTTTTCCTGTAGTAGCTACGTATGCATTTTCCCCTGCTATTATATTGTTTACTTTTAATACTCGATTTCTAGGTTTCTACTTATAGGGTTTTTTTACCCTGTCCCGCTCTTAAGAACGCTTATCTCCCATTAAGCCTTTTTTAGCGTTCCTATTAACAGCAATCGCTCTTAAGCTAGCTTTTACGCGTAGGCAATTAGCAGCTGCTAAAGCACTAAGACACCACGTATTTAACCATTATGCCCTCTTAAAGCAAGAAATGGCGAAATATAGATTCAGCCTCTAGCTTAGACTTCGAACTAGGCAAGACGTCTTATTCTAAGCCAGCTTTAGACTTAGATTTAGGCTCTGACTCTAGAGCTAAAAAAGACGCCAATTCTAAGGGGGAATATTTACAGTAGAGAATTGCGTATTATAAGAATTAAGAAAGAGCGAAGTTAAAACAGAAGCCCTAGTCTACTTCTCTTATTAAGCATAAGTTCCAGGAGTAGGAAAAGTTCGTTTATATTTAAACTAAGATTCACCTTATAATATTAACAATTTATATTTAGGTTCTGCTTAAAAGTTAAGTCTAACCTAACTAAAGCCCTTTATTAGTGCGCGGCCAATATGTTTAAAATATACCTCAAATAGTATATAAAGACTTCTTAAATTAAGAAAGAAAGCGTAATTAAGGCGTACTGGAGATAAATACTGTGCAAATTTATGGATATAGTAGGCCATAGTATAAATAATGGCGTAGAACTTAATATATAAGATATAGGGCGATCTTTAACTTTTAAAAAAAAAACTTGGCTAATTTGTTATAGTGGATTCCAACTTACTTAACGCTAATATATAACCTGGACACGTTGGAGAAAGAAAAGTATGCAATATATATATAAGACTTATATGTAATTATTGATGCCTATTAGACAATAGACGTGAAGCCTTGCTATAGTTATTTTTAAGTGCAAATAAAAGCAATCCTTTTCCTTTCTAGTGCCACGGCAATAAGACCCTAAGCTCTTATTAAAAGTTTAAGCGTAAAAGGCTCCAACAAAGCGCTTTTATATAAACATATTATAATCTTAAAAGTTTGCGATGCAAAAAACTTTAATTAAACCACAACTGTCGCCCTTATAAGTTTTGTGCATATCAAGAATTCTAGAGGTAAAGGTAGACGGTATATAGCAACGCCAATTAAAGATAGCGCGAATGGGGCTAATAGACCTGTAGTAAGAGGTTCATTTTCCATCTTAAAAGCATCCTAGCTTTTTATATCCTATCCTATCTTATAAGCCTTGCCATTACAGATAATATATTTTAACACCATTATACTTTACTAAAAGAGATTTTTAGACTTAAAATCCCAGCAAATAAAGAGAGTCTTAAAGTGAAGTTTAAGAAGGAGATAGAGGAACAACCCATCTTTTAAGATATTGAGATAATAACTGGTTATAGGGAAGTGTTAGACACTAAAGCATTCCCTTACCAGAAATGCCGCGATTACTACATATAGTTAGGCCAAGTGGCCAGGTTTAAATAATTGCTTAAACTTTACTAACTGTAATAAGCATCCGGAAGGAAATTAAATAGTAAGTATCTAATTTAACATAAGTACATCTGTTAACTAACCTTTCTAGGCACCCTTACTCTAGAAGAGTAAAATTAGATAATAGGTTATTATGGTAATACCTACTAATGGTTTTATTTACCTAATTTAATTAAGCGCGATTTCTAGTTAATCTACTTTAGGACTTCATTACAGGACAACCTTATTTAACATGCTGTATAGATAGGGATCTTAAGGGATAAGCGGGCCCCTATAGGTCTAACTAATAAGCAGAAGCTTAAATTCTAGTTAGAACTTAATTAACACCCTAATATTCTGCAGCTTTATAAAAAACGAGAGTAATATAAGCAAAAGATTAGAAGCCAGGGATATTACCCTATTAACGCCATAAAGGGAATAAAACTATATAACCGTTATAATAAAGCTAGACGTAAACTTAATAGTGTTATAAACGTCCTGCGCAAATAAAAAAAGGATTAAGTTATTCTTAATTTTTACAACACTATTAATAATTACAATATTAAAAGACAGCTTAGTAGTAGCGTTGGGACAGATATTCCCACCCGTTTAGCTATATAGTATAAATTTCGCGAATATACTGCTATTGCTAAACTGCTATCTTAGCCGCTGAATAAGCTTAAAGAAGGGCACGCTATAAAACTCTGTATAAAGTTTATCCGTAATCTTGTTAAGTATTATAATTAATAAAAGAGCCAGCAGAATGGGATCCTAAGTAAAGCTATTAGGTTTTAACCTGGGTCTAAAGTAGACTAAAGTATAATAGGCGTAAAAAGAGGTGCAAGTGACACTAATACTGGTACCTATTAATAGGTAAAGCGGCAGAAAGAATAGATTAGCTTAGACTTGCCTTTTTAAAAAAACCCAGATAAGACGCAGAGCGCGGTCCCAATTAAGAAAGAGGATATTAAGATAATACAGCTACTGTATCCTATAACGTTTACTAATCTTATTTACCTTATCTGCATTGGCAATAACTAACTCTTAATACTAAGGCAGACCCGCCTATTTATAAAGAAGAATACACTATAGAAGCATCTCAATAATCATATTATAGAAGGAGTGTTTAGGTAGGGGTTCCACTGTAAGCATTATTGTTATTTAGAGTAAATTAAAGGACTTAAGCATTTTAAAATTCACGCAGCCCTTATGCATAGCGTATGGCATCCAATTAAGAGGCACCGCTAGGTAAGTCGCCTTGCCTATACAAGAATCCTATACTGACCCTCTGGTACTAATAGAAAGGCATATAACTGGTAAATTTAAAATTATGCGTTTCTTATATATGGGACCTTTTCCTAGTTATTACACGCTTATCTTATTATTCTTTATCGCTTTTTATTTTATTTTAGTCTATTATTATCTAATCCTATTCTAGTATTATAGAGCTAGTATACCTTAACCAGCGGATTAATCTTATGTGAAATTTTAACAAAGTTATGCTTATGTCAAGAGGCTTAACAAAATACGCCTCCTAACTTGTTAAAAGGGATAGCTATAAAGTAGGAAGATTTGGTAACGCCTTACTTATTTCCTTTAGAATATAACCCTTACTAGTATCTATTTTGCATAGGTAATAAGCGTTTATCTTACTAGTAGAGGAGTTAGCTAGCTAAGATTATAGATTATATTAAAGATAAACATCTCCATTTATTTATACTAGATACAAAAATTCCCTACAGCTATCTAATGTGTAAGGAAAGGTATATAACATTAAATGGCGTTCTATAAGGGCTGCTTCTAATAGGCTAGGAGTGGATTATATGTTTTATAGAAATATAAAGCCTATATAGGATAGTGGGATGTGGGGACTTAATAATCTAGCGGAAGATTAGGTTATCTACTTTCCCAGGTTTATTTAGCCCCGGTAACTCGCCCTATACTATTTTATATGCGTTTTAACCAAGGCTACTACCTAGCCTTAGCCGCCCAAATCTCCGCAAAACTTTACTTATATAGTAGAAGAGTGATAAAATATTATTCTATCTACTCTACTAGTACCTCTAAATCCTTCCTTACTTCCTAAAGCACCTCCTTTATTTAAGAAGGAAGTTTTTTATCCTTTCCCTTTTGCCTCCCACCGCCTGGAAATACTACCTTCCGTAATCTATTAACCTAAGGGATTAGTGGCTAATAGTATAGTGAAAAGTTATCACCTGCAGTCTTAAGAAAATCCTCTTTATTAGCTACTGCCCCTTTTTTTATTTTAGCTAGCTCTTCTATATCCACAGAATTCCACTTATTAAACCTATTAACAACGTTACCTTTCTTATTAGGTCCATTATAGTAAATATATATCTAGAATAGCACCTAAAAGAACAACTTAAAATTATACTAAGCTGAGTATATCTCGCCTAGGAGCACTCTAATTGCCATAAACGCTCTTATACTGGTCTTACCCCGCGCTCCTAAAGACCCTTCCTACTACTCCTTAATCGCAAGATTAAAGTTAATTAAGAATGCCGGCTAAGAAGGATTATTGTCTTCCTCGTTCATCATAAGATTGCCTATTAAAATGTCACATTAGATAATGCCAGCCCGCGTATATAAAGACTTATATCCTTTAATGCCACCCTCTAGTGCAGCAAGTATTGTAGCCTAAGAGCTTGCCTTATAAAGAGGCTTTCTGTAGTCCCTAGTAATAACGCGTTAATGTACTTAATTTAGAGTTATAAGGCGCCTTCTACCTTTAGGTAGAGAGCCCAAACACATGCGCTTACTAGGCGGTAATAGGGCGTTAGTGTAGCTAGACGACCTCTTTCTACTAGAACTTCGGCCTTTCCTTATACTTATTTTCATTCTAGCCAATCTTAGAGGCATTATTAAGTCTTCCGGCTTATAGTTTATTGCTCTTATAATATCTAGCCCCTTATGGACGTTATTGCAAATATTATCTTCTTTACCGCCCATATAAACTGTCTTATGGTGATAGTACCTAGCTATATTAACCACTTCTTTCCCCATTACCTTACGCAGCAGTTCGCCTTCTTTATCGCGCTATAGGTACTACCACGAGTCTTTAATAATAAGAGGTATCTTAGAGGTGTCCCCCTTATAGTATACTTTTTAGTAAGTAGTCGCTTAACCAGCAATACAGCGTGCCCGCTTTATAGGTTTGTTAAGGATAAGACGCTTAGTCTAATTATTGCGTATAACCTTAATATATTGCTTGCCGTCTAATGTTAGAATGGTAGGGTTAAACCCAAACTGCTCCTCATTTATCTAAAGAAATCCCAATATCGCCAAGGTAAATTATAATCCGTTTTTATTAATATTAAATGGCGATAATATAATACCTCCTACCCGGTCATACTCCTATAGCCACATAATAGATCTATAGAGGGTAAAGCTTAGGATAAAGTAACAAGTGTCCTAAGCGGCAAAGACTTCTCTTATATATTTTCCTAAATTAAACTATGCCTACAAGGCTATATCGGTATTTAGATTACTCTTTAGCTCTTCTAGCACAAGTATATGCGACTAATAGCATTAAGAGCTTTTACTAGCTATTAGATTATCTACAAAACCAATATCTAGCTTTTGCTTTACTATGGACCCTTATAAGGGCTACTTAGTATATGCAACAAGCGTTTATTATATCTTTAGGGCGGACCCATACTCCTCTGCAAAGCCTAAAAAAGATTTAATTAGGTTATTAAACCACTCTAGGATATTATCTTGCTCTGCGCTTTTAGGCCAGTTACGCCAGCCGCCCTTAGCATACAGTGGATTGTCCCCTTCCTTATATTTCTTAAAAATGGCAGCGCTTGCCTCTTTAAGACTTTCCACTCCCCTAAAGAATGCTTTATATAAGCCAGAAATCCCTATATAAAGAGGGCCTAGCTTCTCCTTTAGAATATAATCCATATATCTCCTATATTTGGACGAGTTGGTGAAGCTGCCTATATTATACAAATATGGGGTTTATTAAATATGGAGTGGTAGCGGTTAGGGAGGAGGCGTGGACTCTGTTATAGTGGCGTATACCTTTTCCTAGATAACCTTGTCAGGTTTAATGCAAAGGATTATATTTAGAAGAGGTAGGAACCGCTTAATATTAAAGTTATTAGAACCGACCGCTAAATTAAGTCTTAATAGATTAATAAGAAGGCTTTTATTGCCGCCGTTAGATGGCAATAAATAAGAAGTGGGAAGGCCCTATAGAGCTAGTATTAGATTAAGCAAAATATTCTTTAGTTCTGTAAGTATTAGATGGAAACTTATAATAGGTATATTAGTAATTACCTTTATTACCTATCTAGTGTAATAAGTCTAAAGAGCTAGAGATGTCTAGATTCTAATAAGCTAAGTTAAATAAATTATAAAAGCTATTTAGTCCTTCCCTAATAGGTTTTGTTTTAAATATCTCTAATTAGGAGAGATTTACTATTGCAAGTAAATGCGCCAAGAGCTATATTGGGAGGGCCGATATAGTAGGCAGATAGGTAGACAAGAAGGGGAGATTAAAGAGGCTAGTATATAACGGATGGTATAATAGCAGATAAGTGTAGTAAGGTTAAGTATACGTTAGGCGCGTCTTGCAATAAGGAAATAACTAAGAGAGAAAAGTATAAGGAAAAAAGTAAGGTGCAAGCAAACGCGAGGATTAAAGATTAGGCGTAGAAAAGTTAAGCTAACCTAATATGGCTTAGACTAAGGCTTCGCAGGGCTTAGTTAAATACTAAGCCACAATAGCCTAAATGCGGGTAGGTAGCGTTTTCTGGTCTATAACTAATTATACTTATATGGACAGGTTACTTTAAGTAAGTGTATTACATATATAGGAAGAACCTTTCACTACTATTTCTATAATCTAAGCTAGCTTCCCTAGTCGCCTCTATAAGCTTCTACATTATAAAAGCCCTTTTTAAAACAACGAGGTAGTCTGACTACTTAAACCAAATTCTCCCTAGTAGCTTTCCTGGATCTAAACTTCCTATTAAGACCCTATAGCTCCTCCGTGTTTAAACCTAGCCGATTTAATAGCTATAAGATAGGTTTTATGGCCTACTATAATATTTTAGCTAACCATTCTAACGTACGTAGTTTATCCTAACTAATTATAATACAAGGAGCGCCTTTAGTCTCTTTTATTTTAACCGCGATCTTATATATTTTGCTATTACCCTATCTATAACCAATAATTTGGACCTATTATATTATTAGAGAGCTTACTTAATCTTATTACGGTTAAACTAACAGTAGGCGAATATCCAATCCATTTTAAGACAAGTTTGTCTCTAGCTGCATTAAATACGAATTATATTAGCTAATTATGTTTGGTCTAAACCTAATTATTACAGTCTAGTGCCGTCTACTTTAGCGAGGGGTTAAAGATCAACTCTATAATCCGTTTAGCAAGCGAATTACTTATAATGTGCCTTTAAGAGTATAAAAAGGTTAAGAAAGTTAAATATAAGGGGTTAACTTATTAGAAACTTAACCCTAGGCGGTGGCCTATTTATATATTAATTGCTAAAGCCCTAGTATCTATCTGGTCTTATATCCTTGCATCTATTAGCTGGAATAGGGAAGGGCGTATATATCTACGTATAGAAATGCAGGTTAATTATTAGGTGATAAGAGCCACTAGAGTATTTAAGTGCAGCATTCTAGAGTACTTAGTTAAATTGTACTATAAAAACGATAGGGTAAATAGGTTAGCCTCTAATGCATATAACATCTGTCTTGCATATTAAGGCTTATATACATACCAAGCATTTTCCCACTGCCTCTCTATTTAGATAAAACTAGTTATATAACTAAAAAACCCCACTTATCCTAATTTACTAAAAAGTATTATCTACGCTTTTTATTAATTACTTAACGGTAACTGGGCCGCATAAAGTAGTAAGTAAGACCTTTACTAGAATCTTAGCAATACTAATACTAAAAAATGCCCTTCCTTAAATATAGTTTCTATATAGTTAATCCCATATCTTCCTAATACAGCAAAATCCCTTATTGTTTTCGCCGGAACCCTTCCACTTTTATAGATATTACTTATGTCTAAATATTTATATTAAATTGAACTAGACACTGGCGATATAATAAAGAATATTTACAAGGTGCTAAAGAAGTAGAAAACTACTTTTATACTATCTTTAGAGCTGGGTATAGATAAATATACATTAAAGGAAGTGGATTAGAAAACTAATAATAATAATAATAATAATAATTCATTGCTTAACGTCCGATTCGGATCCCTATTGGGCCCACGCGGACTACTCCTTATTTACATATAGGGAGAAAACTCTATTTAAGAAAATAAGAAAACCCCGTGATCCATCTCCCCGCCTTTTGGGACTCGCCTACTTAGCGCCTACAAGGCGCCTGCGAGTCGCCTATAGTGCTCTACTACCTTACTTTTTAACCTCCTTAGGAACCACTGCTGCCGTAACAAGTCTACAGACGCGCTAGTATCACAAACTTTTACTCTACTACTGTAGAGTCATTAGGGGGCGCCTATTGCTCGCCCCTTTGCCTTCCATTACTATTTCCCTTGCCACCCAGAACTGGTCTAGCACTTTTTAGCTAATAAGCCACTAGGTAACCACCTTAAGACCTTTTTATATTAAGAGTAGTGTATTATAGTTCTCTGTGCCAGCTGCTAAGAGCATTACTTCTTAGTTAGTGCATAAGGGGCATAACAGTATTACGTGTTTTAGTGTCTATCTTAGCCAGCCATATTTGTATCTTGGGCTGCCTACTAGGACACCTACCCAGTAGAGCCAGTCTTTTAGTCCTATTATTCCTATTCTTAAGAGTGTTGCTATTATATTTTCTGCCTTTGTTAGGCCTTCTTAGAGCCCTTAAGTATTTACCCCCTATGGCGTTAACTATGCTATGGCTTGGGTTCCTCTTGCCTAAGATAGCCTCTGTACCTTTAACTCCTATACACCTCTCCAGCGTTGGTCCAACTAGTATTATATTACGGTAGATAGTTTCCCGGCGTTCTTTTATGCTCTACTTTGGCTCCTTTCTCTCTCTTACTATTATCTTTGCTGGCCTCTTACGCGTCTCCCTTCCTCCTCTATATGGGCCTGGGCCCTAAAGTAGTACTATTTTTCTTCTGCTTTCTTTACCTATTTCTCCAATATATCTTCCCTGCTTTGGGGTTGTTAGTTTATTCTCCTATAGGGCACCCTAGGGTCCCTCTATAGTTTATTTAAGCGTGTCTTAATTGACCCAAGGTATGAGTGGTCTATACTTTCAGGTGGGTAGGTGTCCTAGAATTCAAACTTCCGCCAAGCCAGCTTTTGATTGGTTTGAAAGTTGGCTTCTAATTAGTTAGAAAAAAACTTGCGGGCGGTAGGTTATAGCAGAATCCACGTAACAAACATTAAAAATATTATAAACATTAAAATATCTTAGTATTGCACCTTCCTTTTTGTTAACACCTCTATTAATACTACTATATATATTATATACATGGCAGATCCTACTACAATTAAGTGCAGCAAGTGCTATATCTATAAGCCCCGCCTTAACTTTGTCAAAGACGGCCCTTTAAAGAAGCTTTTAAAGCTATGCCAGTTATATTGGTTAAAGGTGCGTTTTCCCTATCTATTACTTCTACTTCTGCTTACCTTTCTAGGCCTCCAAATATGATTTAAATAAGCGGAGAGCTCTTGTAGAGTTAGGTTTTACTACTAATAATCGTCCTGCAAGGCGCTAGCGAACTGCTCCACCTAAAAATAATACTGAGAACGCCTTCCTACCTCGCGGCTAGAACAGCCAAGATACCCCTAAAATAGCTTAACGGCGGAAGACAATTAGGGCAATACAACGGGAGCACCGCATTCTTAATTGGCGGGGTAAAGCTCACTCGCCTACTCCTCCACTATATACCACAGATGAAGCTCCGTGCAGTAGAAGAGGCACTCCAGATAGCCTAAATACGTCCTTACCGGAACTAGCTCCTATGCCTACTCTACCGCTAATACCTACTCTACCGCCAACACCTACTCTATCGCCAATACCACCTTCCTTGCGGTAAGCTCCCTCGCAGTAAGCTCCCTCACGGCAAGCCCCCTTACGGCAAGCCCCCTCACAGTAAGCCCCCTCACGGCAAGCCCCCTCACGGCAAGCCCCCTTATGGCAAGCTCCCTCACGGCAAGCCCCCTCACAGCAAGCCCCCTCACGGCAAGCCCCCTTACGGCAAGCTCCCTTACGGCAAGCTCCCTTACGGCAAGCTCCCTTACGGCAAGCTCCAACTACGGCCACACTACTACCCGTTTCGGTTGTCGATTGGGAGCGAATTAAGAAGTTCAGGAGTATACTATAGGCTAAATATATAGAGACGTGCAGTTGTTGTAAGGAGCGGTGGTTCCAAATGGGCCTAGCTACGGAGGGTGATAATATAGGTGTATATAAAGCCTGCGTTAAGGACGCCAATAGCCTTAAAGATCCAACCCTTCCTCCCCTATTTAGTGAAAGCAACGGGCTCGATCTGGGGCCTGTTCCTGGCTTCCTACCTATACTTACCGCGGTAGAGGAGCTTCTAATTGCGCGCGTATACGTTTATCTGCAAGTCATACGTGTACGCGGCCAGTAATACCACTATACTAGCCACGTCTGCTGCTTTGGCCAGAACACACTAAAGACTTAGAGGCAGTTACCACGGCTACCTACTAAACTTGATATACTAGTTGTAAAGCCTACGGCAGTAGAGGGTAGCAAATACCTAAGTTAGCGGTTCACCAAGCGGTATACTGTAAGGCGCTCTGCTATAGCACGGTGGCTTTACTTTCTAAAGGTTAATCATCCTAATTATCGTGACGTTGAAATATATAGCACCTGGCTTACCAGCTTACCTAAAAATGGCTTTATATTAGATCAGCTACCTTATATTAACGAGTTAGAGTCTAATTCTAGTAGCCTAACGGCTTACCCTACTGCTCCTATGCAACATCCTCCTGCTATTAATCCTCTGCCTGCCAAGCTTAGTAGTAATATACTAGATAGCAAATTCGATGACAACGTACTAGATACTTTAGTTCCTAATCTAGTACCTAACTTTAATAAATTAGAGCTTTTAAGTTGCAAGGTTTAACACCAATAAGACCTATAAGCGGGCCTAGAGGTTCCTACTGTGTAATAGATACCTCTCTCTAAGCGATTAGCTAGTTTTATTATACGCGGCGCCTTTCCTACCCTATTTCCTTATAGCAAAGCAGATTTTAACATGCTATAAAGCCATACGGTTACCCTAGCTGCGTACGCCAAGCATATGCTTAAGTATTAGGACAGTCAGTTTGGCCGCCACCCCTTATTTCGCTACTACGTGTTTAATCGGATTATAAGAGAGCAAGCCCTTAACGCTACCCGCTTCCTTTGCGGCCAATTAGATAAGAATAGTCTATCTTTAAACAAGCTTGGTAATCTTATAAATGGTAGTAGGGGTAACTAGGTTCTAAATAAGATTATACAGCATACACAGAAGCTTAAGGGCACTAGGCCTTACTAGAAGCAGAAGAGAAATAAGCTTACGGCTTATACTAAAAATATTAAGAGCAGGTCTCTATTCTTTACACTTAGCGCTGCTAATCTATATTAGCATAATCTACACTCTTATATGCCTTAATTTGACGAATATAAGGCTGCTAATAAGGCTTAGCGCTACCGGATTGCTTTTTAGAATCTTAACAATAACCTATATATTGCTGCTTACTGGCTGCATCGCCGCTTTAATCTGTTCAGGAAGCACGTGCTTATAGGTCTATTTAATAGCACTAACTTTTAGTCCCAATATAAGTGGTAGGTATGAGGTAGTGGCCATATATATAGCTTCTTATGGAGTTTAACAGCCCCAAAGCCAGATCCGTTAGCTAGTGCATTAAGGGCGGCTTTTACTAAGTACTAGGCTACTTTTATATCCGTAATAAATCCTAATTAATTTAGGCCTCCTAATCTTCGATATCCTTCTACTTTTAGCTATAAAGAACAGCTTAACACTAGTAAGCTTCTTACTGCCTACCTTAATTGATTTTAACGGCACTGTAATTGCACCGAATCTTACTGCTTAAGATTAAAGAAAGGCTCTACTAGAGTAAAGGAGTGCCGCTTCTACTTTCCACGCTCTCTCTGTAATAAGGCCGCTATATTAAAGGATCAAAATCTACATTACTGGACGTTCTGTCCATAGCGTAACAATAAGCTTCTTAATAGTTACAATGCAGCTATAATATTGGCGTGGATGGCGAATATTAATACATTACCCGCTATAAGCATATTAGTAATAGTCAACTATATAGGCAAATATTGCAGTAAGAAAGAGAAGAAGTTAACTTTCTACCAGAAGCTACTCTAATTAGTATAGCCGCACGCCAATAGCCTTTATGCCTTTAGTTTAGTAGTAGCCAGGTTTATAAACAAGCTTATTACCAAACGCAATTAGTTAGCGTAGAAGGTATGCCATCTGCTTCTTAATATTCCCCTTTATAAAGGCTCTAAGAATGTAGTAACTTTAGACTACCACCAGGAGAACAATTGAAGCGCTACGTATAAGCTTAAGGATGGCTAACTAGGAGGGTGCGGACTATCTAACTATAAGAAATATAAGCGCCGCCCAGATAAGGTAAAGGATGTCACTTTCTTTAATTTCCTACTCTATTTTAATTACTCTACTTACAAGCGTCGGCTAAGAGCAAAGCCTTAAGTTATATCGTACTTTCTGCAATATAAAGGCGATCCTTTCTATCCGCAGTATCCTAAGTTCTGCTGTATAAAGCTCATCCTTTATTACCCATAGAGGGAGTATAAGAAAGTGGCTACTTATACTAATGGATTTAGGGCCCCTAATTATATAGCTTCCTATTAGGCTTGCGTTAACTCTTATTAGCACCTACTTAACTACTATAACCAGAAACTAGATAAAGCTTACAAAACTGCTGATAATATTAATAAGTTTAAGGGCAATTTCGCAGACGACTTAGAGCTATATTAGTCCTTTAAGGCCCTATATACCCGCGTTTGAAACACTAATAGAGTTAAGATTAAGGATCCTAACAGGCTTAATAATAGGGAGCTTAATTATAACTACGATTAGGGTATACATTAGGGTACATACCCACAGCTTAATAAGAGGACTTATCGGCAGAAAGCACAATTATAGCCTCTACTATAGAGCCGCCTATCCTAAATAGTAACTCCGTCTTCCTTACAACCAGGCCAGCGTTATATTTATAACGCCGTAGTTAATCACTATAGGCAGATCTAAGTAGGCCTTGGCCCCCCCCCACTATGGATTAACATTAATGGAGAGGCAGGAACCGGTAAATTATATCTTATTGCTATTCTCTCTACTACGCTCTGTACTATGGTAAGGGCTAATAGTAAGCCGTCGCCATTGGCTCGAGCCGCCCCTACTAGGGTAGCTGCCTTTAATATTAATGGCAGGACTATATACGATCTATTAAGGCTACTGGTAAATCGCCCCTTTAAGGAATTACCTGCTGCCAGTCTTATACCTCTACAGCAAGCTTTTAAGGATATTCACTATCTTATCCTTAACGAGAAATCTATGATTGGGCAAGTATATCTAGCCTAAATTAATTGCCGCCTCCGTTAGATCTACCCTATGCGTAACAACAACTACTTCGGAGGCTTAAACATCTTGCTAGTAGGCAATTTCCATCAGCTTCCCCCTATAGGTTAGGCGGCCTTATACAGCAATCTACCCGCTAGGCCGTTAGAGCTTGCTAGCCATAAAAAGGGAGCCTATAAGGCGATTAACCAAACGGCCGTCCTAAATTAAGTTATGTGGCAGGGCGGTAATAATGCTAAGAGCTCTGCATTTAGGACTGCCCTTGCGGAGCTATATAGTAATTCTGTAAGTAATTTAACCTAGAAGCTTTTTTTAACTAGGTATAAGCAGGGCCTATTTATCAATAAGGTTGCGGACTTTGATAACGCAATTCGGCTATATAGCATACGCGCTACTATAGGTAAGTATAACACTATTTAGCTTCGCAACCTTTTACAGCCAGTAGTGGCTATTAAGTTAGTTAACACTAGTATAGGTACGCGGAAAGTTACTCCTAATTAGTGCGATACTCTAGAGAATCTAGCCCTATGTATTAGCGCGAAAGTAATGCTAATATAGAATATCTGGGTTGAACTAGGCTTAATAAACGGTACTACTGGTATAGTTAAAGATGTTATATAGAAGGGACACGCGGATATTAAAAAGAATCAGCCTTAGTTACTACTAATTGTGGTAGATGGGTATAACGGACCTACCCTATTCACTCGGCAGGATGGTAAGAAAGTCGTCCCTATATTTTCCGTGCTTTGTAAGTGGGAGGGTACAAAAGGCTCTTGCTTATAGCGTCAATTTCCAATTACTCTAGCTTTTGCTCTTACTATACATAAAAGCCAGGGCCTAATACTTAACCGGGTGGTTCTAGATATTAAGGAAAAGGATAAAACAGCTAGGCTAACCTATATAGCAATCTTACGAGTTAAGAAGCTTTCAGGGCTTATGTTTAAACGTAGGTTTAATATAGAACAATTTCAGTCATCTACAAGTAAGACCAAAGAGGCACGACAAGAAGATTTTATATAGAGGCAGTAATAACTACTCGTAAACAACTTTTCCTAATTAGGAAATCATATACTGGCTTAGAGGTAAGCGGAGAATACAGCATTTATCTTAGTTTCTTAACTTTTGAACAGCTTAACCGCGAAATCCAATTTTCTAAATTTTAACCCCCCTATCCGTCCTACCTTCTTACCGCTTTTGGAGCTGTTAGATATACATATAATGGTATATAGGGAGAATTGGCAGTATTACCAGATTAATATTGCTGCTGTCTGTAGCGTTAATCAATTTTTGGAATTTTTCAATTTTTTTTAAGGGCGGAAATGTCGCTTATATAAGAAGTTACGTGACCTCCAAGAATATATAAACAATTGCAACAATTCCTAACTAAGAACCCTCTTTCCAACCTTATAGCCTTACTTAGACTACTTCTACTACCTTTGCAGTATCTTAAGCTTCTTTACCTATTAAACGAACGGATAATTAACCCTAGTTAACAAATATACCTAACTAACAAACGAACTAACAAATTAAATCAAAAGTTTAAACGTCCAAATAAGGTTCTGCTAAGACGCTAGCTAGACCCTAACCTGGAGCCTTCCTAACCTATTAAATTCTAAAAATAATGACCTCTATTAAATTAAAAATTAACCTTATCCTTAATAAGCCATTTAATTGGATTTAATAGTTCTTTATTATCCAAGACACAGCCAAACTAATAAGGTATGGCAGTATATCAACCTATTTAAGAAGAAAGACAATCTTCCAAAGCTAGAGCTACTAAGTCGGCCTATACCAAGGGATGTACTACCTACGGCTATATTGATAACAAAGCTAGACCTAAACTAGCTTACTGTCTATAACCGGCTCTACGCCGAATACAAGGACAATCTACGCGTACACCAGAAGCAAAAACAGGCTATAAACGATATTAACAACTATATTATTCGTACTAACATTAGTAGCCTACCTTCCACTCATTAACAGCCTCAGTAGTCGGTTATATTAAATATTTAAGGCGTCTCTACCACTGTAGTAGCCCCTATAGTGACAGAGATACCTGATATTTTGGTAAGTAATTAAGCCCATCTTATACGAGAATCTCGTGCTATTAGTACTTACCAAATTACGTGCTTGTAGTGCCTCCTCCCGTCTATAAATACTCCCTTCTCTATACCTTCTTCTCTTCTTTTCTTCTTCCTTATAAGAGCTAGGGGCGCTCTAATACTCCTTAGTCTCCACTGAGGGATCTATTGGTCGATATGGCGATATGGACAGCATCAGATAAGGAGACGGGTGAGAGAGAAAACAAGAAGAACAGAGGAGCCTCCGGTAGGTGTTAGTCGAGCAATATTAATGTTTATATTATAGCTGCCTAATCTCCCGTTCGCAGGCCTCCTCCCGTCTATAAATACTCCCTCCTCTATACTTTCCTCTCTTCTTTTCTTCTTCCTTATAAGAGCTGGTGGTACTCTAATACTCCTCCCCAGTCCCCATTAAGGGATCTATTGGTTGACGTGGTAATATGGACAGCATCGGACAAGGAGACGGGTGAGAGGGAAGATAGAAAGAACAGAGGAGCCTCTGGTATGTGTCAGTCAAGCAACGTTAATGGCTATATTATGGCTGCCTAATCTCCTATAATCGCAGGCCTCCTCCTGTCTATAAATACTCCCTCCTCTACACCTTTCTCTCTTCTTTTCTTCCTTATAAGAGCTAGTGGTACTCCAACACTCCTCCCTAGTCCCCACTGAGGGATCTATTGGTTGACGTGGCAATATGGACAGCATCGGACAAGGAGACGGGCGAGAGAGAAGATAGAAAGGACGGAGGAACCTCCAGTAGGTGTTAGTTAAGCAACGTCAACGGCTGGTTTTCGTCACCCAAAAATTGCGTCACATAATGACAATTGGGAACGCAAATACGGCGATTTAGTTATTAGGCATTAAAAATATTTAATATATAAAGCTTTAAATTAGAATCACAATCTACTATATTAGATCCTACGTAGAGGGCTCTATATTAAAGCTCTGCAGTCCAAATATATACTGGATCCGTAACCAATATAATCTTTAAGCCTAGCTTAAGTAGGGCGCCTTAGTCACTGCAGTAGATCCTTACCTAACAGTAACCAAGACGCCTTAATCTTACTACTACTTCTAAATTAAGCAAAAGCTCTATAGAGGGGGGGTCCAGGGGGTCTCCCCCTGGAAAACCTTATATCTATATATATATTATATATTAATTAAACTCTATATATAAGGCTCTAAGTTAAAGCTATTAAACTCGGGTCAAAATTTACGTAGGGTACCTAACGTTCCGCATATTATACTTTATAACATTAGAGTTGCGTTTATTTTGCGCCCTTTGCATTACAGCGGCTTTAATATATAGTTATAAGGGGGGAATATTGGCTTCCTTCTTAAGCAGTGCTGTGGCCGTTCGCTTATACCCACCTGTTATGCTCCGGAGGTAGGCTATTTAGACCTTTTAGAGTGGTTTAAGAAGCGATTTAGGGGGGCCTTTTTCAGTTTTATTAATGGCCCAAATACTGGACCCATACGTCATAGTTGGCCGGACAACTGCTATATATAGTAGGCGTGACCTCTGGAAGCATGGACCCTATATAAAGTTGACAATTCTAGATAACGCAATATACTATACCTGGCCCTTACGGGCCGCTTGCGCCGCATATGCGCTCTACTGGAGCTTGCTATCTACCCACACTCCTAATACCCTTAGGCCCTAAACTGGTTGACCCCTAAAGCCTTAGATATAAATTATGTGCTAGAGATCTACAGATTAGTTATGTTTTCTTATAAAATAGATTAGCTAGTATTTCTTTAGTAAGAATTAAACTCTATATCGTCTTGCCCATTCTATATAGGTGTTATAGGCTTTCTCTAGTGTTCTGCAATTCTCAGCGGCTGTTGGCCCATATATAATTAGGTTTGTGTCGTTAACGAAGCCTATCCCCTAGGTCGCCCCTTCCTTAAAGAAATTAAGTAGGTTGCTTATAAAGAAAAGGAAGAGTATGGGCGAGAGGGGTGATCCTTGTGGTATTCCTATTATAACTGCGATAGGGGGGCTCTGGTATCCGCTAAAGACCAATAATATTTCTTTTTAGCCTGTAAACCCTTGGACAAATTATATAATCCATTCTAGGAAGCCCTTTGCCCTAAGGATATATAGGAGGCGCTTATGGGGTACGTTATTATAGGCACCACTAATATCTAGGCTAAGCATTAATACTACAAAGTCCCTTCGCATCGACTATGCAGATTTAATGGTGGTAGCGAGTAGCGTAAGTGCTAATAGTGTTGAGCGGTTCTTTCCTGCCCCCATTTAACTTTGTAGTAGTAGGGCGTGTTCCTCGGCTATATCTGCTATGCGGTCCGCTATTACCCTTTCTAAGACCTTGCCAAGGGTATTTTCTAAGGCAATAGGGCGGTAACTTCCTAGGATTAAGTAATCTGCTTTACCTTCTTTTCATAGGACAACCGTCGTCATGGATCTTCCGAGTCGCGGGTAGTAGCCTATAGCAAAGCATGCTCTGGCTACATCTGCAAGCCAAGGTGCTATAAGTGGTCCACAGGTCTTTAAGGCCTCGTTTGGAATCCCATCTGGTCCTGGTGCTGTATTATTTAAGAGGCGGCTAATGGTTCGGATTAGAAAACTACTTTTATACTATCCTTAAAGCTAGGTATAGAGAAATGTACGTTAAAGGAAGTGGATTAGAAAACCACTTTTACACTGTTCTTAGAACTGGGTATAGAGAAATGTACATTAAAGGAAGTAGATTAGGAAGCTTTGCACCTTTGCAGAGTAGCTTGGCTAAAGTTGTTTATAAAGGTAGGTAGTAAGCTATTAAATTATATGTAATCTGCTAATAATTTAGCAGCCTCTATAATGCTAGGTTATTTTTCGATCTATAAAAGAGGATGTATATATAGGAACTTAAAGAGACCAGTTTGTCATTTCTATCCAGATCTTAAAGGCGCCCATATATATTACTGATAAAAGCATTAAATAGTAAGTAGAGCTGGCTTGCGGGTGTACTGTCCTTTGTGCTGCCGGTAAGCCAGCCGCTATTGGCAACAGGGTGGTGTTTCTTATCCTGTTGCTATAGCCGGTCCAAAAGAAAAGCCTAGTAGGCAGCTTATAGTTTTATGTTAAGATTTATTAAGTTAAATGCTTTAAAGAAGTTGTATTATGGTTTAAAGGATATAAGGAAATTATTAAAGAGGTTATATTATAGTTTAAAGTCTATAAGGATCCCTGGCGTAGAAGGGACTTTATTCTATATTAGAGTTAATAATTTTCTACTTATTCTATTATCTAGTATTGCTAAATAGTTTTTGGCGTCTATTAGCGGAGTAGGTAGGTTTAATAAGAAGCTTTTAGGTCTATTCTTGGTATTAGATAAGACTATTATGCTTTTATAACGTGCCTTCTACTGTATAGGGTTTATTAGGACCCCTAAATTGCCGTAAGTTATTCCCATTTAAATTTATAGCTGGTTCTTACTAAATAGTCTGTTTGGCCTAGGTGCCTAGGCCTACTTAAATGCGTCTTCCTTAAGGTTAGATACCAGTTGTAAAAAGTATTTATAACAGCACTTACTATGTAATATAACTCTTCCCTTATCTATTAAATGTAATATATTAAATAGCTGAGCTCTGTTATCTCTATAGCCTAGTAATAGATTATATAAATTATTCTTAGGGTTTCCTAATAAGAAGTTAGAGTTTTTTTAGGCACTTAGTTCTATCTACCCTTACCTATACTATTTCCAGTGGCATATCCATACGCCTCCTATATATGCGGTATTAGAGCGGCCTTTTGGAACGTAGTAATGGGATTTGCTACATTATATTAGTCTTACCTTGCAATGCCAGCACTCTGCTCTACTAAAAGTAAGTTCCCCTCTCTTTAGGCCCTAAGTCGCTTGCTATCCGGTTATTTAATAGTTTCTAATCTTCTCTTTGGAGCTTCCGGAATCCAATTAATTACTTTATATATAATAGCTGTAGTAGTACCTAGTAAAGTTAGCATCTACACTAAATTATAGGGATTTTAACCATACTAATGCCTTCTTTAATTAAGCTTTTGGTAAGTATATAGTATTCTTTAGATATATCTAAGACGCCCGCAGCTTTAAGGGCTTGGATTAATTTGTTATAGTTAGAACCCACCTTTAGGAACTTCTTTTCCTATCTAAGATTATAGTTAGTATATAAATAACTACTATTTACTACTAAACTTATACTTTATTCCCTATCTCTAAATAAAGGAAAAATAAGACACTGGGCCCTTCTAGCGCCTTACTAATTAAGCAGTACTTACTTCCGCTAGTAAAGAAATCTTCTATCTCTTTAGTAAAGTCTTTAAGCGGGATTTTGGTATTTAAGCCAATTCCATAAAAGTCTTTAGCTATTAAGTTTGCTATCTTTTAAGAGCTTCTATAGGACTACTTAACTAAATCTCTAAAGGAGTTAGTGGTATACTTTCTCTGTTTTAAGAACCAAGTAGATAAAAATAGTATAATTAAGCGGATTCTTAAGAAAGCTCTTCTAATTGTCTATGCAGGTTTTCTAGACTTAAGGGTTCTAGAAAGCCGTCTTTCCAGCCTAAACTTTGGCAAGAAATATCGCAACCCTAGGGTTAGGCTTAGAACTGCGTATCTTTAACAAACTTAATTGCGAAATACCAGTTTCTTTAGAATTAACCCTAAAAGTTATTTTTTTTTATAAAAGATTTTAACTTTAACTTAGCTTTGTAAACTAATTTAAGGACTTTATTTACGTTTTGGAGTAACTATAAAAAAGTTTAGTAAAGAGGTGGTATCCATAGAATAGGTAAACTTATGCTTGGCTCTAGAAGCGCTAGCTCTTCTTATACTAAAGCAGCTCTAAGTTTCACAGTAATATTAGTTATTTTATAGGTATTATAAGAAGTCCTAATAGCAAATAGCGGGTAAAACCTTTTGCTTTAAGTAATAGTAAGCTAGCACAGATTTGGGGCACTAAAAAACCTATAGGTTTTTTAGTGCCTTAAATCTATGCTAGTGTAAAGCAACTCTTCTCATATACTGGCCTCCTCGGCAACGCGTCCCTAAGAGTTAAATTAATTACTTAAACTAGATAGATAGGAGATTTCTAGGATAAGTTAATACAAGCCTTAATTAAGGTTCTATACCCTAAAAGCCTTTCCTACTGGGAACTAATTGGATTCTTCCCTATATTCCTTAGAGAATTAACTTAATCCTAAATCTAAGTAGGTGCTTTAATATTGCTTTACTAATGGCTTGACTATATTAAGCCCAGGCTCTATTTACCGTTGCGAAACTTAGGGCTTGCTAGCAGAGTTATAAGGCCTATAGGCTGACCAGGCTAAGAATGCAGTTGCCTTCTTTCCTTTACCGCAATGCACGCTCCTTTACCTGCAGCTACTGCGTATGTTTGTACAGTGTTTATTTATTACCTTATAATTTTCCGTACTATCGCCCTATGGTATTATAAGCCATAGCGCCTTTGGTGGCATCTCGTCCTTAATATAGTATTTCTTTTCCTTATCCCCGGACTTATAGTTGCTGCCTTAATTAGGTGTATAAAGCACCAGATTATTTACCTACCTTAGGATATACCACAACCAATAGCTGTGTTGCTAAGATCTTTATTAGCGATTGTGTTAGCTGCTAAGGTTTATAAGGCCGCTATATTAAAGGAACTTACTAATAGGAAGCTAGATCTAATCTCTATAGGGTTTTGTTGGCATATTTAGAAAGAGCCGCTAGGTGGCCCACATTACTATTCTTCTTGCTTTTCTACTCTAGGGCTTAGATATTAGGCGATTCTTCTCTATATCGCGCTAGCTACTACTATATATCCTAGTAGCAGTAGAAAGTTTTCTAGTACATATCTTATTTGCTATAATTCCAGTTTTTAAAATATGGCAAGTGGGTGCGGAACAACACGTGCGGAATTAAAGATTATTATAGGTAACCTTGAGGGTCGGAATACCTAGCATTATTTTAGCTGTGGTAAGTACAATCCTTCTTACTATTTGTTAGATAGATTATTTCCTTTTAGTAAGCAAATATATAACCTTTAAAGACATCCGCTAATAGAGGCTAGGGGGAGTATATTATAGTATATCTTATAATGTTTTCCTTAGACTATATAAGGGTTTTAAATTATATATTATAGGATATTCTAATAATTAAAGACGGCGAATCTAATATTTTATTTAGGAGAGAGGACTGAAAATAAAACTACATCTGTTTGTTATCTATTTAAGCATCTATTAAAACTAAAGCGGATTATCTGCGCCTTATTCTTAGGGACTTCTTTACTAACTTTACTCCTAATTCTGCATCTTTATCCTTAACACCTTCATTCTTATTAATTTTTAAATATTTTATCTCTGCCATTATGTATTGCAAATTGTATTTATATTTGTTATTTGTTGCTATGGTATCTATAGCTGCGGTGCTGTCTATAGTATCTAGGGTATTTATGACGGTATCTTAGGCGGACTTTATAATAAATTTTAGAAAGGTATTCCTAACCTTACTAGTAATATTTATAGCGGCGTTGGAGGTGGCTTTTGTGTCTACAATAATAAGGTCGCCTGTGATAGTTATAGTGGTCTCTAGTCTCTTCTTTTAATATTTTCTAGCCCCCCTAATTGTTTCCTCTAATCTTTGTTTATAAAGATTTAAAGAAGGACGAAGCGAATCTGCTATAGCCTCTATGTCTTTATAGCTAGAACTAAACTTATTAGCCTTCTTATTATAATAAAACGCTATTACCCTTACTATAGATATATAAAGCAGAACTAGAACGTGAAATAGTAGGACGCCTTACGCTTTAAATAGAGTATACTTCTTTTATAATAAAGACAGAAATGCTATATAGAATTAGTCTTTAAAACCTAATGCTTAATTTTATAAACTGTCTAAGTATAGCTTTCTTTGCACACTGGATAGCTGTAGGGAATTTATCTAGTAAGATAACGCCTAGCATAGCCCGCGATTTTATAATCTCTGCCCATTTAAAGTTAATTATTATTGCCTGGCCAATCTCTATATTCCAAAGCATATTATAAGGCATTGTATCTCGGTGCAACACTCCTAGCTAATATACAGCCTAAATTAAGCGCTTATAATTAAGAATATTGGATAGACAGTCTGTGGGTGTTAATAAGATACTCTATATACATTATATGCATATCTCTTAAAATGCATTATGCCCTCTAGTTGGGTAGAATATTTAGGGTGGTAATATTCAAAGTCTTTTTAATACTTAGGTAGTCAAAAGTAGGTTTCTATATACTTTTTAGGACGTTGCCCAGACTTTACACCTAGCTGTAATAAGGCCTACTAATAGTACACGGTACGCACTATAACCTCTTAATAATCTTTATTAACCGCTACCCCCGCTCCTATCTATAATTATATAGCTATGCTTTTAGAACTAATAAGTACCATATTTAACGCTTTTTTCTTTCTAAGTTAGACTGTTTAAGCCCTTAGGAGCAAGGATAAAGTGCACCTTAATCCACTACCTGCTAAAACATTTACTAACTAACCCAGACCTCTTATATTATACTGCCACCAAGAAAATATCTATTCTTGTTAAATATGCCTAGAATAGAAGAGTATTATATACTCTACAAAATGTCTAAAACTGGCTATAATAAAATAGCCAGAGTCTTTCCTAACGCTTGGGGAAAAGAAGAGTTTAAATTTGTTAAAGTAGGTTATAAATCTGGGTAATTTCTAATAGATCTTAAGCTTTATAGGTTTTAGGGTAAATTGGTTTCTGCTATAATCTACCTACTAAGCCCGAGTACGCTTAAGTCCTAATAAATTTTCGCATTAGTAGCATTGAAAAGCAGTTATATACTCCATTAGAAGTAGTAGGACTAATGCAAGATGGGGAGTAAATTGTAGAAGATGTAAACGCGGTAAAATTAAAGGTTAAATAGTTAAAGTTGCTAAAGGGATCTCCTAGCGACTTGGAAAAGAGCAATATAGAGAAGGGTTTATGTGCTCTGGGCTTTGAGATAGGGTTTAACCGTATAGAATATCTATAGTGTATGTTACATGTCTGGGAAAACCTATAGTAGGTAAAGGCGAAACCCTTAGAGTATGGCTTATTTTAGAGCAAGGCTTATTCTAGAGCACGACTTATTTTAGAGTAAGGCTTATTCTAGAGCATGGCTTTAAATCCCCTATAGGATTTTAATAAATAGGGGGAAATATTCCTTACGCGTAAATTTGCCGTGCTTTAGAGTAAGCCGTGCTCTAAAAAAATTTCTAAGGCTATTTATAACTTAGCCCAATTTAGAAAATATATTTATTAAAAAAGGTATTACTAAAATAAATAGACATTTATTCTTAATATAATTAACTATATAGATAAGATTTAATATATCTATTTTATAATAAATATAAATTTTAAAGATAGAAAAATAATATAGGTAAATTGCTATAGATATTTTATAACTATTAGGGTTGTGTCCGCTTCTGCGTAGTATCTCTTTAGGAACTAAAATGTCTTTTTAAGAAAACCTCCGCTATGTAATAGCGAGAGCAAGTAACTAACTTAGGTATACTATAACCAGGAACACCAAAAGGAGTATTAAGTTGTTATTGCCGAATAAACCAGGATATGTTTTATGGAAACCTACTAAGTCTGATATAAATATCTTGGTCTACTTAGAGGTATATTATAATAGTTTTAGAACGGTGTTTTATATAAAATACCACTAGTTTCCTAAACCTTAGGCATAAGGTATAAATACCTTAAGCATCCTTAAAGGTCGCTAGGGTGACTAAATTAGTAATAAATTCTATTGCCGAAGGGAATATGCGACCAATTATATTAGCAATTGCGCCAATTTGGTTTCGGCAGCGAATTGATCCCTTATATCTATAAAATCCTATATTAAATTTTGGGGCGCAGTCTAGCTTAAAAAAAAAGGATGAAGCTAAGAGTAATAGAACTAATCTTTAACGCTCTATGGCTCTATAAGGCTGCATCTATACTATTTCCCGCAGCTTAGCTATAATTAAAGTATTATTAATAGCCATTAACTTCTCTAGCTTTACGTTAAACCAAAAGTAGTTTGCTTTTAAATTGTCGTCTAAGTGTACAGTAAGATCCCTTTATATTCTTTTGCCATTAAAAGAAGAAAGCTATAATTAATAGAGTCTTAGAATAAACCTATTGTTAAGGATATGCCTAAAATATGGAGCTTAAGGTAACTAGCTCTTTATAGTGCCAGTTCTAAAAGATAGGACTATATTAGCCCTATAGTCTTTAGACTAAATATAACAACTCTTGCAAAGTCTAAGGTTTATTAGATTATTGTATTTTAATCTCCTGTCTTAAAAGGCGCCAAATAATTTTAGTTCTGCAGCCTAGAATAACCTTATTAATTAATTAGTAGGCAGTAAAAGAGAAGATTAAAGGGCTTTAAATATATACACTAGGGCGGCAGAGGTAGCCCTAGCACTGTTTAGTGATTAGCGTAAGAAGCCTAGTTTATTAAAGGTTAACTTACGCTTGCTAGACGTATGGAATCTCTTTAATACCATTCTCTTTTGGTTTAGTGTGCTTATAGCCTACTAGAAGCCTTAGTTATATTATTTACTTTACTAGTATTATTATTAGATAAACCACTCGTCTTCTTTACGGAAGGGTTGTAATTAGAAAATAAGAAAGGTGCCGCGTTTAAGATATTAGTGGCTATTATAGCCACCTTTATACCTAAGTAAGCCGAAGCTATTGGATCTATTAAGCGTCTTATTAACCCAAAGATATTTTTAAAGTAGTTTTCTAAAGCTATAGCATTATACCGACCGTCTGAAAGCTATATATGGAGATAACCGCGTAAACGCGAGAGGAATGACTTAGATGTAGGCCTTTGGCTTTTAAAAAATTGCGTAAGAGTTTGGTTAAATGTTTCGCTGCACTAAGCAACGTCCTATCTATAAAGAAATATAAGTAAGGCTTCTAGGCCGCCTATTTTTATAAGCGCTATATTGGATAATAAATAGATTACTTACTAGAGCTTATGCCGACAACTATATTAAAGAAGTCTTAGATAGCGCAGGACCTAAGTAAATTTTAAGTTTATAAGAGGAACTCTAGAGGTATTACGCCTTTTATGCCACCACTGTTAATTTCAAGGATACGAATACCACAAGTAGGCGGCTTTAGCTTTATAGTTAGAGAGCCTGTAGATAAAACTGCTTTACAGAGAATATAGGTATTAATAGTATATTTATACTCTGCTCCTATTACTACATCGCCAAATATTTAAACGCAGATATTGTAAATAGTGTGGCCGTAACTAAGCATGTACTAAGGAGTTTAAAAGCAACAAAATAGGCATGTCCTGTTTGTTTTAATATAGGCATAATATAGACGAATATCTAGAGCTCGGGCTTTTGCAGAAGGCATATTTTGCAATAATTTAAAAAGACTGCAGATATGCTTTTCAGCTTAGCGGCTCTAATACTCTTCTATACTTTTACTAAAGACTTCTAATAATGCATAAATAAATGCAGATCGATATAGTAAACGGTAAATTTGCCTTAGTGCAAAATCTACTAAAATAGCTAGTCAAAAGTAATGGTATAAAGAAGGTAACTTTACTATATGCCTATAGAGGATATATATCTATTAAAATACTTAATGTGACGAACTTGGTAATGTCTTTATAGAGAATCTTCCCCTCCCTCCTAAGCCTTATAATGGTTTTTATGTAACCACCAAGATCCTTATATATATGATACTTTTAAGTTGCTTAAATGATATCAAAGGGCTCTATGGCGGTTGTGGCTGTATATAGTAACGCTGCCTAATAGAGCGTATTAAGGTAATGTGCAGTAAATAATTGGTATTTAAGCCGTAAATTATATCTAATCTTGTTAACTTATTTTAGTATTTCCTCCTTTAAAGGCCTATAGCCTGCTAGAGGAGACAGAGAGCCGTCTATCTTAAGCGCGGCAATCTATGAGAAAATCTTTATAGTATAAGCACTTGTGCAAACGGCTCTAGCTTCCATTATATTCTTTTATAAAGAAACAATAATTAAACTGGGGCTGGTGCTTGGGAGGACACCTGTGTAACTGCTAATATTAGCCTATTGTTTAAAAAAGGCAGGAATTTGTTTAATAGAATTAAAGTTATTAATAAATACGGTAAGAACTGCAATAAAAGGTAGTATGATATAAGCAAATACAGTATTAATAACTGACTGTCTACTAGGGGGCTGCTAAGCCACTATATAAGTGGTGCTCTTATGGTAGGATGTAGGCGCTAGGTGTCATGGAACACCCCCATAACACCTTACACACATCCACCTGTTTCCACCGACTGAACAACCAAAGACCGACCACGAGACGGCAATCTGACAGCAATCTGCCGTATTCCGCCGCAATCTGCCGTCTCTACTGTTAGAGTTGCTAACTGGCAACTTTAAGGACCTCTAACTGCCGAATTCTGCCAAGTTCTACTAGAACCGCCACCTAAGCTCTACCCTGCCTGTGTGTAGCACAGTACCCGTTAACCTAGCAACTAAGTGAACGTTATATACCCTTTTCCCCCTATTTCCTACTTTCCTTTCCTTACGCAACGTCTTGACTTTATTACACAGTTTATGTATATAGCTTAATAATATCTACTTCGCTATATATTATCATCGCTTATACTCACTCCGTAACACTACGTTGTGTTAACCCTATATACTACCCTCTAAAATGCAGAACGACCCTAAAGCCCCTATAATAGCCGTTGGCATTATATCCGCACTCTAAGAACAATTGGCAGAAATATAGAAGTCCTTTATAGACACCCTTACACAGAACTAAGCCACTTTAACTTAATAATAAGCCGAACAAGAAGCACGACACTGGCAATTAATTAAAGACCTCTAAGAAGAAATCCGCACCCTTAAGATACCTATATTAGGGCCCTAAGACCAAATACCATTTCTAGAAATAAATACGCGGAACAAGAGCCCTAAACCTATAGTAGTTACTTACCCCAAACCAACTACTGTACCGTAATGATCTAAACGACTACTAGACCCTCTAATATTCACTAGTAAACAATAAGAACTCTAATTATTTCTAAGCTAGCTTAAAAATAAGCTAACTAGTAACGCTAACTGCTACCTAACTAAAGCTAACCGACTCTGCTACGCCCTAAGTTAATTAGGAGAAGACGTAGCTAACCTTATTAAACCTCTTTAACCGAACTTAGTACCAAGCCTAATTGTACTTCTTAAAGCTATGTATGGTGACCCAAACCGCCAAGCTACTGCTTAGAGAAAGATAAACTATATAACTTAAGGAATAAAAAGCTTCCCAGTATACTTCTCCAAACTTAACCGTTACGTAAAAGAAACAGGCTAGAATGACTCCGTACTAATTAATAGCCTTATTAAATCCCTAAGCCCCGAACTAAAAACCTCCCTAATAGGTATAGACCTACTAGGAGCTCTTAACGCCTGCGCAAACGTTATTAATAAACAATATAATAATATACTACGCCTAACACCGAAGTCCGCTCCTTAATATAATACGACAAACCTATAAATATCTATTAAGTTATTATCTTAGCCTAAGCACCCTAACACCATAGATATTAACACTGGAACCCTAGGATACGCCCTACTAGGGTCCTCTAAATAAGAACAACGCACTAAGCTAGGCCTCTATTTTAAGTATAGAAGTAGCTCCTACTTCTCTAACTACTACTCCGTCCCTATGCCCTAACGCGAATTATAAACGGCTAACACCAGTAGCCGTTTACCGCATTAATCCTCTAGTTACTGTCCCTAATCTCTACCTGGTTCCAGCCCCGTATTCAGTAAGCACTACTTATAAGGACGAAGCTATAACCAACACGCTATAAGAACTCCACCCTAATCGCCTTTAAAAGGAAGGTCCTGGAGCTAAGTCGCTCTCCAGAACGGCGCTGCCTTAGGATCTTATTAAATGCTTTAGATATCACGAACTCTAACTCTTAGGATTACAGCATAACCGTTAACTATCGTCTTTGGTAGAATAATTAATAAGTTAATACTTAAGTCCTAATTAATAATATTATTATTATTATTCATTGCTTAACGTCCGATTCGGATCCCTGTTGGGCCTACGCGGACTACTCCTTATATATATATGGGGAGAAAACTCTATTTGAGAAAACCCCGTGATCCGTCTCCCCGCCTTTTAGGGCTCGCTTGCGAGTCGCCTGCGAGTTACCAGTGGTGCTCTACTACCTTACTTTTTAACCTTCTTGGGAACCACTGCTGCCGTAACAAACCTACGGACGCGCTAGTATTATACACTGTACTCTACTCCTATAGAGTTATTAGGGGGCGCCTATTACTCGCCCCTTTGCCTTTTATTGCTATTTCCTTTGTAACCCAGAACTGGTCTAGCATATTTTAGCCAATAAGCCACCGGGTAGCCGCCTTGAGGCCTTTCTATATTAAGAGCAGTATATTATAGTTTTCTATGCTAGCTGCTAAGAGCATTGCTTCTTGGCTAGTGCGTAAGGGGCATAACAGTATTACGTGTTTTGGTGTCTGTCTTAGCTAGCTATATTTACACCTTAGGCTACCTACTAGGACACCCACCCAGTAAAGCTAATCTTTTAGTCCTATTATTCCTGTCCTTAAGAGTGTTGCTATTATATTTTCTGCCTTTATTAGGCCCTCTTGGAGCCCTTAGGTATTTACCTCCCATAGCATTACCTATGCTACGGCTTAGGTTCCCCTTACCTAAGCCTGCCTCTATACCTTTAACTCCTATTTGTCTCTCCAGCGTTGGTCCAACCAGTATTATATTATAGTAGATGGTTTTCCAGTACTCTTTTATACTCTACTTTAGCTCCTTTCTCTCCCTTACTGTTATCTTTGCTGGCCTCTTACGCGTCTCCCTTCCTCCTCTATATAGGCCTGGGCCCTAGCGCCGTACTATTCTTCTTCTGCTTTCTCTATCTGTTTTCCTAATATATCTTCCCTACTTTGGGGTTGTTGGTTTCTTCTCCTATAGGGCACCCTAGGGTCCCTCTATAGTTTGTTTAGGCGTGTCTTAATATACTTTATAACATTAGAGTTGCGTTCCTTTTATACCCTTTACATTGCATCGGCTTCAATATATAGTTATAGGGGGGGAATATTGGCTTCCTTCTTAAGCAGTACTGTGGCCGTTCACTTATACCCGCCTATTATACTCCTAAGGCAGGCTGTTTGGACCTTTTAGAGTGGTTTAAGGAGTGATTTAGGGGGGCCTTTCTTAGTTTCTCCAATGGCCCAAATGCTAGATCTATACGTTATGGTTGGCCGGACAACTGCTGTATATAGTAGGCGTAACCTCTAGAAGCATGGACCCTATATAGAATTAACAATCCTGGACATGGCGATATACTATACTTGGCCCTTACGGGCCGCTTACGCCGCATGTGCGCTTTACTAGAGCTTACTATCTACCTACACTTCTAATACCCTTAGGCCTTAAACCGGTTAACCCCCAAAGCCTTAGATATGGATTGTATGCTAAAGATCTACAGATTAGTTACGTTTTCTTATAAAATGGATTAGCTAGTATTTCTCTGGTGAGAATTAGACTCTATATCGTCTTGCCCATTCTATATAGGTGTTATAGGCTTTCTCTAGTGTCCTACAGTTCTCTATAGCTGTTGGCCCATATATAATTAGGTTTGTGTTATTAATAAAGCCTATCCCCTAGGTCGCCCCTTCCTTAAAGGTATCAAGCAGGTTGCTTATAAAGAAGAGGAAGAGTATAGGCGATAGAGGTAATCCTTATAGTATTCCTATTACAACTGTAATAGGGGGGCTCTGGTATCTGCTAAAGACCAGTAATGTTTCTTTCTGGCCTATAAATCCTTAAATAAATTAAATAATCTATTCTGGGAAGCCCTTTACCCTAAGGATATATAGGAGACGCTTATAGGGTACATTATCGTAGGCGCTGCTAATATCTAGGCTAAGCATTAATACTATAAAGTCCTTTCGCATAGCCCATGTAGTTTTAATGGTAGCAGCAAGTAGTGTAAGTGCTAATAGCGTTAAGCGATTCTTTCTTGCCCCCATTTGGCTTTATAGTAGTAGGGCGTGTTCCTCTGCTATATCTGCTATGTGGTCCGCTATAACCTTTTCTAAAATCTTGCTTAGGGTGTTTTCTAAGGCAATAGGGCGGTAGCTTCCTGGGATTAAGTAGTCTACTTTACCTTCTTTTCATAAGACGACTGTTGTTATAAATCTTCCAAGTCGCGGGTAGTAGCCTATTGCAAAGCATACTCTAGCTACGTCTGCAAGCCAAGGTGCTATAAGTGGTCCACAGGTCTTTAGGGCTTTATTTAGGATCCCATCTAGTCCTAGTGCTGTGTTGTTTAAGAGGCGGCTAATGGTTCTGGCTATTTCTTTAGTTATTATGTCGCTGTCGACCCTTAGGCGAGTCACCGGTGTTTCACCAGTGATGTCACTAAGGTCTGCTAGAGCCGGTTAAGGGAAAAATCTTTCTATAAAGATCTTTGCCTTCTTATCATTGTTGCTTATAGCCTATGGTTCGCCTGCTCTTCGTAGGGGTGGTAGGTGTGGATCTTCTACTAGGCGTCCCACCTTTTTCTTTACCCATTTTGCTATGGTCCAAAGGCCCTTATTATAGGGGAGACTCGGGTTAGTAGTATATTCGTTTATAAACCGTCTCCAGTTATTCCTTGCTTCTTTTCTTAGGGTATTCTTTAGCTGGTT
>Ga0307507_10000811_pt1 | contig 69081 bp, 27 predicted proteins | sample 7_EM_MG_FD_207223 | JGI IMG/M metagenome (GOLD analysis project Ga0307507, IMG submission 207223) | Populus trichocarpa ectomycorrhiza microbial communities from riparian zone in the Pacific Northwest, United States - 7_EM | ecosystem: Host-associated > Plants > Roots > Unclassified | place... | reverse complement strand
ACCCTGTACCACACCTAATATTGTATCTAAATTTCCTATTCTGGTACAGTTTTTACCTTCATTCACTTTCTACAGCTTTAACTACACCGTTAAATCTGGGGGGGTGTGTAACAGTTCACCAGCACTACGCTGAGACACAAGATCGTCGCCTAAGAGGCTCCGAGACATGATCGACGCTACCCTTGTATGTCTCGGATATGGTCAATATTGAGTCATAGACTTCGGAGTTCGGGGTCTACTTTCATGTATTTAGTTCACTTGATTTCCATAGATTTACAATAAAGTCGCTCATTCAATTCTCCCACACTTGCACTGTTACAGAGACACTACATTAAGGGGCTATTAAGCCGCCTAGAAGTGCTCTTAGATCACAATAATCTAAAGGGTTTTATAAAAGTAAAAGCCCTTAATAGACGGCAAGCCAGATAGGCTATAACACTAGCTGCCTATAACTTTATTATTAAGTATAGGGCGGGAAAAACGAACCCATAAACGCGCCGTCAAGGCGACCCCTAGGCGCAGGGGGTCCGCCAGAAGAAGACACTATACTACTACTACTCCAAAGGACTTTGGGAATGCAGGGCTACCAACTTAAGGTAAAAGTCCTATTAGGTATACAGGAAAGCGAGCTTTCTATAGAGGTGTCGCTTTTACGGCTACAGGCCGGCAACCCGACGGAGGTACGCCTGGGCAATATAGCATTATGTTTTAACTGGGCAACCTACACGTATGCTATTAAGCAGTGTGTAATAAGGACCCAAGTTAGAGAAGTAAGTGCTTAAGAGAGTGCTTACAAGTCTAGTACGGAAACAGTTGTTAAGCTTATTAAAGGACTTTAAACCACAGATAACCTTATACTACAAAAGCGCAGCAACAGCTTAGATACGGCAAGACGCCATTAACGCGCCCGCTTAAAGCTAGTGTGGCAGTTTAATTCCACTGGACTACTTTGTTACCGTGGGAGGCTATATATGCCCCTAGACCTAGTAGTTTATATAGAACTCCTACAGATCCACCACAATGATGCCCTAGCCGGCCACTTTAGTAAGAAAAAGACCCTAGATCTACTCTTGCGCAAGTACTACTAGCCTAGTATAACTATAGACATTGTGAGCTATATCTCTACCTATAATCTATGCCAGCGTATGCGTACGCCTTAACATTGCCCTTATGGCGAGCTCTAAGCGCTGCCTTGCCCAGGTTAGCCGTGGCAGGAGATTATAATAGACTTTATTATAGGCCTACCGCCTAGCAGACAAGGCGATAAGGTATATAACGCGATATATATAATAGTCGACCACTATATTAAGATGGCCTTGTATCTGCCTATAGTAAAAACTATTACTGTAACCGAACTTACGGATCTCTTCCTTAACAAAGTAGTACGCCATTTTGGAGCCCCTAAAGGGATTATATCTAATCACGGCAGTATCTTCACTAGCGAGTTCTGGTCAGAGCTATGCTTTACTATAAAGATAAAACGTAGGCTAAGTACGGCCTTTTACCCGTAAATAGACGGGTAAATGGAACGCCAGAACTAAACCCTAGAGTACTACCCCCGTGTATTCTATAACAAAAAGCAGAGCAATTAGGCAGGCCTACTACTGCTAGCCAAATTCACCTATAATAATGCTAAATATAGCACAATAGGTATAAGCCCGTTCTATACCTGCTATGGGTTTCACCCGCGTCTAGAATATAAGGTTAAGGTAGACAATAGTTATTCTATTCCAGCCGCCTTAGAGCGGATTAAAAGAATATCCCTTAAACACAAAGCGCTAGTAAAACACTAGGAACACGCTGCCGAGACATAGACAAAATACTACAATTGTCATTACTAACTATAGGTATATAAAGTAGGGGATCTAGTCCTGCTATTAACTAAGAACCTTAAACTAAAAAGGCCAAGTAAGAAGCTTATAGTACGCTTTATTAGACCTTTTAGTATAGCCGAACTAGTTAGAAAGTAAATATACCGGCTATATCTACCTACGTCTTACTATATCCATCTAGTGTTCTATGTTAGCTTACTAGAGCTATATAAACAACATAAGGGCACTACTAGAGACCCTCTACCAGGGCCTATTAAGCTAGATAATAAAGAAAACCAAGAGGACTAGTACAAGGTAGAAGAAGTACATAAAAGGAAGGGACGTAACTAGACCCTACAGTACCTGGTTAAGTAGAAAGGCTAGCTAAAAGAATATAATAAATAGGTCCCAGCGGAGGACATTAATAAGAACATAAAGGAGACGTATAATAGTCACTTTACCCCAAGGGGCAAACGGAAAAGAAAGTAGTAAGAGAACCAGAACGATTAAATTATAACCAGGATTACGCCCCGCCAGCAAGGCGATAACAGAACGACGGCAAAGCAACAGTAGAACGCCGATAGAAATATAAATACACTACAGCTCTATTAAGTCCCCCCTCTTTTTACCTCCTTTCTCTTCCTCCTCCTCCTCTCCCTTCTTATCCTCCTTCTCTCCCTCCTCCTTATCCTCCTTATCCTCCTCACCCTCATCCTCCTCCTCATCCCTTATAATGGGAGGCATATTAGCCTATAAGCACTATTAGCATACGCTATACCGGCGAAACACCTGCGTTATAACACGTACTAAAGCACGCATTACGTCAAGAATCCCTTTAAGGGTATAATAGATGGCCTACAATTCCTGCACTTGGAGCAGGGGAAAGTCTTCGCCCTTTAGGCGCTGGCGGAGACCGTGCTTAGTGCCAGCGCGCACTAAGGCCTTGACATCCTTCATGAAGGATTTTTAGGCGGCAGCGACGCGAGCATTAAGGTTAGCCGTGTCCCCGCCAGCAACCCGGCGGCGCTTAGCCCTATTAATAAGGGCAAGCAGCTCGTTTAGGCGGCTATAGAAGGCCTTAGGGACCTAGTCTTATTAGCCATTAGAACATAAACCAACGCACATAGACTTACTGCTTGGCACGACTTATTTAGTCATTAGCAGTAACCGTAATTGCGGTTAGCCTGCTTGCCGCAGGTAGCCCACCCAGCAGTGGCCACACGCTTAGCGCAGCGGAGGCAGATAGGTTCCAGCAAGGCTAGAAAAGCGGCTTGCAAGCAGTATGGGAGCTTAGACAACGTCTAGCAGGATTAGCGACAGCTATAAGCAGGCGTGGAGTGTTAGCGACTCGGTTAATCAAGGCACGAGCACGGCAAGAGGGTCGCGCAAGCCTGTATAATTGGATTGTCTATAAACGAGGATCCAAAGCTAGAGAAAGGAAAGGGGAAGAACGGAAGCACCGCTCGAAGCTATATACAATCATCTGGTTACGTGATGGCAACTTGCCATTACGTAACGGCAACTTGCGGCAAGTTGCGGCAATTTGCCAGTACCGTTTTCCACCAGCACCGTAACATTACCCCCCCCTCTGAAAAAGCCTGCCCTTAGGCTTTATATGTCCGTGGGGTGTTCTTATCTATGTGCTTAACAGGTAGCTTATTATCTTTGCTATACTAGCACTCCATCCACTTGTCTAGATACTTCAGGGGTCCTGGCTTATTAGGGTATTAGTTATAAAATTCTTTAAGCTTTTAGGGGCAACCTATAAAGTTCTAGGCGGGGTACTAGGTTGGGTCTAAATTGTAACCTTTTTATTAGATATAGTATTTCAGCGTTCCTTATACTAGTTTATAGGCTAGTATTTTATTAACTTCCTATTTATTATCGCCATTAACTTAAATCGGTAGTGGAGGCTTATTCTTTTGTCCAGGTAGTAGGTTATTTATAGCTTTCCGTAGCTTATCTAGTAAGAAAACAGGGTGGACTTTAATTAAGTCTAGGAGTTTAACCTTATATAAGTTTCCTTCTTTATTAAGGATCTTATATAGTCCTACTATCTTATAGTCTAGCTTATAGCTAGGCCGTTCTATCTTTTAGTTCTTTGTTATAACCTAGACCTTATTACCTACGGTAAAGTTAGGCTCGTGCCTATGCTTATTTGCCTACTGTTCTATTAATTTCTAGGCCTTCTCTAGGTTCTTATAGGCTACTATCTATACTTCTTCTAAGCGTCTAGTATACTGCTGTGCTTCCTTATAAGATAGTTTTTCATGCACGGTCTATGGTCCTTCTGGTCTCTCCCAGTTAAAGCTTATATAGGGTAAGTATCCCATTTCTAGCTAAATAGGTGCAAACCCTATAAAATTATAGGGTAGGGTTGCCTGGGCGTAGTCTATTATAGGTAGTAGTCCACTCTAATTATCCTAAAAGTAGTTAATAAAGGGCCGGAGTCTCTGGTCTAAGTATTAATTTATAATCTCCGTCTAACCGTCTATCTAGGGGTGGTATACTGTAGAGAGCTTTAGCCTAATACCTAGAATCTAGGTGAACTCGTTCTAGAAGGCTAATATAAATTACAGCCTATAGTCGGATATGATAGTATCTAGTAGTCCGTAAATTTGGTAGATATAGTGGATATATAGTTGGGCCGCCTCTTTAGCATTAATATTCTTATAACAGGGGATTAAGAACGGGCGCTTACTAAAGCAGTTAACTAGAATTATAACCATATTATATCTGTCGCGGTCTGTAGGTAACTTATAAAAGTCTATAAAGATATGCTGCCAGGGGCGTTCTAGTATTAGGAGTGGCTTTAATAGCCCTAGGGTCTTATCTCATAGAATTATAGACCTACGGCAGTTATCGCAGTTCTATATATAGCGGTTAATATCCATAACTATTCCGGGCCAGTAGTAGCGGTCGCCAATAATTCTACAGGTTTTATTTTTTCTAGGGTAGGCCGTAGAGACCTAGGTATATACTTTGGCGATAAGCTAAGTCCGTAAATTCTATTCCTCTACTACTACTAGCCGTTCCTAGTACTTAAGCAGTCCATTTTTAAGGGACTATAGGCTAGTAGTATTCTTTACCTTTTTACGGTACTCCTGTAGAGAAGGGGCCGTACGGTTTGCCTATAGCAGTTTATTAATAAGGTCAAGTTCCGTAGAGTTAATAGGACATATTTCGGCGTCTAAAGGGTCTGTATTTAGTTCTGCCTATATCTAGGGGTTAAGGTGCTCTGGTTATAGTAGGGTCTAGGTCTATAATAAGATCTTTACAGCCGCCTAGTTACCTAGGTTCTGTTTATACCTTATAAGAGTATCCGCACGGTTTATAGCGCCTGGTTTATACGTAATTAAGAAGTTAAACTAAAATAGGATATCCACCTAGCGTGCCTACCGGGCCGTAAGGGCCTTGGTTATTATAAAGTATTTTAGGGCCTTATAATCTAAAACCACCTTAATGGGCTTAGGGGTCCCCTCTAGCTATATACGCTAGTGCTAAAAGCTAGAGATAATAGCCAGCATTTCTTTGTCATAGATATAGTAGTTTAGCTCGGCATCTATTATGGTCTTAGAATAGTATGCTATAGGGTGCTATTCTCCATCCGGTTACTTCTAGGAGAAAATACCAGCTATTACGCCGTCTAAGGCATCAGTTTCTAGCATTAAGGGCCGTTTTGGGTTAAAGTAGGTAAATAAGGAAGCTAATACTAGCCGTTTTTTAAGCTTATTAAAGGCCTGCATATATATGGCGTTAAAGTGGAATGGCTGGTCTTTCCTAGTAAGGCGGTTAAGAGGCCGGGCAATCTTGCTATAGTTCTTAATAAAGCGTTAGTAGAAGTTATAAAAACCTAAAAATAATTGCACCCCCTTTACGGTCCATAGCGGTATCTACTAGTTAATTACGGCTGTTTTCTTTAGGTTAGCCTTAATCTTATCTATACTAATAATAAAGCCTAGGTACTTTATACGCTTAACACTAAATTCCAATTTCTTAATATTGGCCTAGAGGCCAGCCTCGCGGAGCCATTATAGGACTTTATAGATATGCTCCTTATTATTACGGACGCTTTAAGTACGATGTTATAACTACTTAGAGAAGAGTTAGCAGAAGCTAGTTAGTTAATATAGGCACGGTCTAGGATAGATCCGGTGGAACTATATAATGAGGAATAGTAACTGAGGTCACGTGGTGTTAAACGCGTTAACTGCGTTAAACGAGAGGGACGTTACGTTTAATATAGACAACACGTACCTCACGTACAAGAGAGGATTTCTTAGGAGTACGGTTGTGTATTTAAAGGACCTTAGTCCCTACCGTAGATAGTTCTCTCCTTATAGTGAATCTTAAAATATAATTGGAGTTAATCTGTTAGGTAACCACTCTACCAGTTATTATTACGTTGTTATTTTGTTCTTACCTATATACCCAGCCTAATAATAGAACCCACTGTAGTTCCTGCTATAAGGTTCCGTTACACATTCACTACCAAGGTTACGGTATTGAATAAGATCAAACAATATACTACTAAGAGCACCAGTTACAACGGCGTCGACGGCAGCCACAACCTCAGGGCCAGGTGATACCAGTATGGATAATAGGGATTCTCAAGTAGTTATATAAGGTCAGTTATAGGAAATGGTTAATTACTTATAAGACAATAATAGGATACTCAAAGAACGCATTAATGGAATTGGAGTAGTAAAGATTAAGTTACCTTTAATCAAACAATTCTTAGGAGAGAAGTTGAAGCTTAAGGGATTTCTTACGCAGATACACTTCAAGGTAGTACAGGAAGGAGCGAAGTTAGTAACATCGTTGGATTAAGTAGCCTATACAGGATTGTTCCTAATAGGGAGGGCACTTAAGTGGTTTAAGCTATATCTCACGGAAATATAGGCTAATGGCATAACAACTACTAACTAGGACGTACGGTATATATTTACTAGTTAGAACAGGTTCGCGGAATAACTAATATAGATATTCGGAGACCCGGAAGCCACAACTATAGCGGAACGAAAGCTTTAGAACTTAGCACAACGCACTTTAGTAATTAAGTATACAACACAGTTTTAAACACTAGCTATATAGGTTAAGTGGAATAATAGGGCGCTTATAGCACAGTATAAACAGGGACTTAAGGCTAAAGTCTAGGACGCAATTATCCTAATAGAAGATGCGGATACTCTAAGAGAGTTAATAGATTAGTTAATAAAGATTAATAATAGGATCTACTAAAGGGAACAAGCTAAGAGAGGGCAAGACAGAGTTCCATAGTTGTATAAGGCGTAGAGTACGCAATAACAGACATAGAGTTAAAAACTATAAAATGGCGCAGAGCTAATAGACCTAAGTGGTACTAAAGAAACCTAAAGGTGGGAAAAGAAACTATAGAAACCTAGAGGTCAAGGATTAAGTAATTAAAGGACCTAGGAATAGAGGCCAAACCAGGGATCTTAGTAGTAGAAGACGTTTAGGCAGACTCCACAGCAAGAAAAATGGTTTAAAGATAGGGCTTGCATAAATTGCGGAAAACAGGGTCATTTCGCCAGAGACTATAGAGGTAGTTAGAGTAACCACGCAGTAAAGGGAACTAGGCTAGTAGACGGCATATATATACAGAGGGACGACGGTGCACTACAAGGAATAAAAGAGTGTTTAATTAACAGTTTTATATATTATTACAATAACGCATGCCGAATTTATAAGGACGCTAAGTACGGCGTAAGCTATTAGCTATAGGAGCTATTGTTATTTAAGTTTAAAGGAACTAATAAACCAGCTTATAGATTGGACATTAAAGACAATAAATTTAACAAAGGTGAAGCATTTACTAATAATAAGGCAATAAAGGCAGCTTACTAGGAGCATGCAGACCCTAGAGAAGTTAAAACAGAAGTAGAGACTAAGACCATTATAGAACAAAGTTTAGTAACGGGTATTGCGACACCATTAGATACAATTTCTATCGCTTTACAAGACAATAGGAGCAACATTTAGAAGAAACTAAGTAAGTAGATAACTACTAGTGCTAGCTTATCACTTAATAAAGGCAAAAGGCCACAGGCTTAAGATTCTTAAGAAGAGATAAAAGAAGCTTAAGATTCTTAAAACGAGATAAGATATACCTAAGGACCCACAACGGACAAAAACTAATGGGAAAAGGCAGTAACTTAGTTTAGTAATAAACGAATAAGTATAGGACGCAAGTTCAAGAACTATAAGTTTGGGGAATAAATAAGAACGTTAGCAATCCTAGGTAAACGCAGTGTTTAGCCTAAAGATTAAACAGTTAATACTAGGATTAAAAAGCAAAATAACTATAAAGATCCAGCTGCAAGACGCAGAAAACAAGAAACTATAAATAAGTTTAGGATAAGAATTATCGCATAGTAAGAGCAAAGGCTAGACAAAAGGTTAGCTACGCTAGGTTATATAAGGGACAGAGCACCTATATAAAGAGTTACTAATAGGCCAAGTGCAGGGATACCTAGGGTAAAATAGTTAAACAAACTAGAACAAGAAGAGGATCTAAATATTCTAACCAGGTTTGAAGAAAGACATACTAAAGGATATTATAATGCAGCGATAATAAGGTACTTTCTAATAGATAGACTATATACACTAAACCAGTTATACGGAAAGTGGTATAGGCAACGACACAACGATAAATAGGTAGATTTTTATATATAGCTAAATAAAAAAGTTGTCCAAGACTAACCTATTATAGAGAAACGCATGAGTAATATTAAAGGAGCATTAATTATAATATTAAGGAACCTAGAAGAAGGATCTAGGGACTAAAGAAGCGAGCGATAAATCTTAGTACCTATAGCAGAAATACCAGTAGTTAGGTTAACTAGGTATAGGTTTAAACTTAAGGATAAAAATAAACTAAGAGTTAACCCAAAACATATAGCGCATTATATACTATCGTGGATAGCTTATGTGGATGATATGTATAATATACATAGAGCACCTAAAGATAAGAACTAGAAGTACTTAGTAAGAATATATTAGGCACTAGAGGAAAAGCGGTTTAGGAATGCTAAGTATATATATAGTTGGCACCTAGTAGAAGTATAAGGTTAAGGAGACTTAATACTTTAACTAGGAAGATTCCTTACGGAAGAATGCCTAGATAGATAATAGTAGTAGGAGTACCCAGAGAATACTTGTCTATAGTATATAGAGGAAAAGAAACAAACTAAGTATTAGCTAAGGATAGACCAAGTATAGGCAGGATTAAGCAGCCAACAGTTAGGAAAAGGGGAGGCGTATAGGACTAGAGGGAACTAGTATTAGAGCCTTAAACCCTTAAAGGAATTTAAGGTCGGCACCTAAATTTATAAGTTAAGTGGCAAGATTAGCAGTTCAAAGTGTTGGTAGATAGTAGAGTAACTAGGAACCACATATCACCAAAGGCAGTAGAAAGGATGGGGTTACTATATAGACAGAAGAAACACCTATATCCACTTATAACGATTTTAGGAGATTAGATAGCCTATAAAGGAGGTATTATTAATCTTAAAACAGGACCTATTTAGTTAACTATTAAAGGGAGACCAGTCAGAATGTCTTTTAATATCCTACTGTTGGGATAGGACGAGGTGATACTAGAAATGCCTTAGTTACAGGAGTACAATCTAAAGATTGATTGGGTTATAGGTTAGGTCAATATTAAGAATATACAACGGCGCAAAGTGCGACAATAAACCAAGTTGGTATAGTACTAAGTTAGAGCAACATACAAAGAGACTAAGCGAGGCTTAAGTTATGTACCAAAGAAATACCACAAGTATGGTAAAAAGTTATAGTCACTAGAAAGTAAAAAGCTGTTAAAGCATATAGCTTGGGACTATAAGATAGAATTAGAAGAGGGAATAAGTCTAAAGTTCTTTCCAATCTACAAGCTTACTAAAATGGAGTTAGTAGCGCTTAAGGAGTTTATCCAGGAGAACTTACGCAAGGGATATATTAGACCATTATAGTTATCAGTAGGATATCCAGTACTATTTATCCCAAAGAAAAACAGAAAACTTAGGATGTGTATAGACTACAGATAGTTAAACAGCATTACTAGGAAGGATAGGTATCTTTTACCCTTAATTAGCGAAATCTAAGATAGGATAGGCAACGTAAAGATCTTTACGAAGATAGATCTAAGATAGGCGTACCATCAGATTAGGATTAAGGAGGGCAATAAATAGAAGGCAGCCTTTAGATTAAAGAAAGGACTATATAAGCCATTAGTTATGCAATTTAGGCTTATAAACGCACCAGCAACGTTTTAGAAGCAAATTAATAGTATATTAGGAGAACACTTAGATAAATTTGTTATAGTATACCTTAATAACATTATTATCTACTTAGAGAATAAGGAAGAATATAGAGAATACGTTAAGTGGGTTTTAAAGAGACTATAAGAAGAACAGATACTAGTAGTAATTAAGAAATGCGAGTTCTTTACCCAGAAGACCAATTTCGTTGGATTTATTATTAAACTAGGCCAACTTAGCATAGATCTAAAGAAGATTAAGGCTATAGTAAATTAGCAAGAACTAGAGAATATTACGCAGTTAAGATCGTTCCTAGGGTTTTATAATTACTATAGAAGGTTTATAGCGCAATAGTTACAGAACGTTAAGCCATTTACGTAGTTAACAAAGAAAGAAGAACTATGGGTATAGGGAAAGGAATAATAAGAACTATTTAAGAGAATTAAAGAGTTATTTACCTAAGAGCCAGTTCTTAAGATCTATCAACCAGGTCTAGAGATAGTTATAGAAATAGATATATTAGACTTTATACTAGGGGTATACTTTATATAGAAATATCAAGATAGATGGCACCTAGTGGTATACTATAGTCGAAAGATGACACTACTAGAGTTAAACTATAACATCTACAATAAGGAGTTGTTAGGTATAGTTACAGCATTTAAGAAATAAAGAGCATTCTTATAAGGTATAGAAAAACTATTTATGGTTAAGACGGACTATAAGAACCTTATAGGATTCCTAATAACAAAGGAACTCAACCAAAGATAGGTTAGATGGGCGGAAATGCTTATAGAATACTATTTTGAAATTTAGTATACTAAGGGTACAGATAACGCACGAGTAGACGCTCTAAGCAGAAAGACTAAACTATAAAGTAATAAAAAGCTATTAGGAGCTTTATTACAAAAGGATTAAGATAGATTAATTAGGTATAATTATCTAAAGATTATAGCAATTAAGGAAAGTTAGATCTATAAATTACTAGAGAGTAATTAGATATAGAAGATCTAAAAAGCATAGATAGAGGATCTAGACTTAGAGTAATATAAAAATAGAGAAGCAACATATATGCCTAAGTCTATTACAGAAGAATTTATTAAGGAATTCTATAAGGGAATAACACAAGGATATAACAGAGTTATAGGCTTAGTATTAAGGCTTTAAGAGGAGTACATTATTTAAGAAATCTAGGGACTAGTAAGATAAGTTATAAAGAAATATCTAGATTGCCAAAGAAACAAACTAACAAGGTATAAGCTGTACGGAGGGCTATAACCTATTAAGATACCAGGAAGACCATAGGAGGTTATATTATAGGACTTTATTATTAAGTTACTAAAGTTAAGAGATCCTATTATAGGATAAGATTATAACGCGATCTTAGTAATAGTAGATAAGCTAACAAAGTAGGGATACTTTATAGTATACACTAAAGAGATATTAGTAGAAGATATCGCTAAAATCTATATAAAGAAAGTATTCATAAGATATAGAGCACTAGATAAGATTATATTAGACAGAGATCTAAGATTTATAGCAGTATTTTAGGAAGTATTTCTGGCAGAATAGGAAGTTCGCGTAGTAATATCTACAGCGTATTATCCGCAGATGGATGGATAAATAGAAAGACTAAACTAGACACTAGAGTAGTATCTAAGGCATTATATTAATTACGCATAGAATAATTGGGTATCATTATTACTAGTTATACAGTTTATATATAATATAACACTATAAAAAGGAATGGGGATATTACTATTTAAGGCGAATTATGGATATGAGCTAAGAACATTATTATCGCCATATTAAGCAAAAAAGACGAGTAGCACAGCTAAGCACAGAATAGAGATATTAATAAATTTTTATATAGACCTTAAAGAAATAGCTAAACTAGTATAAAAATAAATAAAAAGGTACTATAATACTAAGAGATCTAAGGGACCAGATCTTAAGGAGGGGGATAAAGTATAGCTACTATACAAAAATTTCAAAAGTTGATGACTAAGTAAGAAGTTGGACTATATTAGACTAAGACCTTTTAAAATTAAATAAAGAATTTTATTGGTTACGTATAAGTTAAACCTACTAGCTAAAATAAAAATCTACCCTATATAACATGTTGCAATGCTAGAGCCAGTATACAGGAATGTTAAGCTACTAGTCTATAAGGCAGACACGTATAGAGGATAAGAGGAAGACAAATAGCAAGTTTTAAAGATTATTAGTTATAAGGATGTAGATAACAAAACGTAGTATAAAGTAAAGTGGATAGGCTATAGTGAGACTACCTAGGAACTACTAAGCAACCTAAAAAACGCTATAGGAAAGGTATAGGAGTATTAAAAGAAAGCAGGTTAGGTAATATTAATAAAGAAGAATTACCAAAGAATAAGTCACCTAAGGGGGACCTAAGAGGAGCAATTACTGAGCTACTTGGAGTTGTTTCCCTTGTAGGAGGAGAGCCAGTCCTTTTATTACCTAGCTTAGATAGACCTTATTAAATAAGTTTCCACTCCTTAAAACAAACCTTCTTACGGACATGTTTAAGACGTTAAAGACAAGTATAAGCCAAATATTAAGCTTTAAGGACGCGTGTGGACTCTTCTAAGGTACGTTAAACCTTAAGTAGCGCAGAGGCCAGCTTACTATTAAGCTTTATAGTAGTAGATTAAACATAAGACCCTATAACAAGTTACTTAGGGAACTTAAAGACTGTTAAGAGTTATAGGACGCGTATACTTAGTGTTAGAGATAGAGCGAACATCACAGGACGATTAAATATTTGCTTTAGTACACTTAGAGCAAGAGGAGGGTTGTTAAGATATAGGACTTGCTAGCGCAACACAAACCAACCCCTCTTTAGCGCAATGAGAGTAGGGAATCGCTATCACCTCGCCTAGCGATAGTATAGAGGAAACTATATAAAGGCGAACTCAACCCAGGAAAGAGAAGAAGAAGCTTTAGGTATAATAAGTATGGATATTAACTAGACTAATTAAACGGACATTACACCTCTAGTAGACAACTTAGAGATATTAGGAATCTTTAAGGACAAAGATAAAGAGAAGGGAGATAGTGTTATAGATGCTTTAAGTATAATATTATAACTACTTAGAGAAGAGTCGGCGGAAGCTAGTTGGTTAATATAGGTATAGTCTAGGATAGATCCGGTGGAACTATATAATGAGGAATAGTAACCAAGGTTACGTAGTATTAAACGCGTTAACTGTATTAAACAAGAGGGACATTACGTTTAACATAGATAATATATACCTTACGTACAAGAGAGGATTTCTTAGGAGTATGGTTGTGTATTTAAAGGACCTCAGTCCCTACCGTAGATAGTTCTCTCCTTGTAGTAAATCTTAGAATACAATTGGAGTTAATCTGTTAGGCAACTACTCCACCAGTTGTTATTATGTTATTGTTTTGTTCTTACCTATATACCTAGCCTAATAATAGAACCTACCGTAGTTCCTACTACAAGGTTCCGTTATACTTATATTCTAGCTTATTCTTAAAGTAGATTATAATGTTATCTAAGTAGGCCGTATAGAAGTTATTAAGGTAGTTAAAGAGTATATTATTTATATATCGCTGGTACGTAGCCGGTCTGTTAGTTAGTCCAAAAGGAAGTACTTTATATTTATATATTCCATAACGGGTCTAAAATATAGTAAGATCTTCTAATCCAGGGTCTATCCTAATCCAGTAAAAGGCCTAACGGATATTAAGCTTAGTAAAGATCTTAGCTCTACTTATTTAGGTTAAAGTCTTATTAAGTAAGGGCAGTAGGTAGCGGTCCTTGTAGGTTATATTATTTAGTTTGCGGTAGTTAATATAGAAACGAAGTCCTCCATTTAGCTTTTTAGTAAAGAGAATAGGCGAGTTAAAAGGGGCTTAACTAGGTTTAATAAAGCCCTTATTTAGGTTATTAATAAGGTACTGCTTTATAGCCTATAATTTAGCAGTGGACTGCTGACAAAGGGGGCTATAGCTAAGTGTGTCTTCCTTATCTAGCTCAATCTCAATCTTATAGTCGTACGGTCGGTGAGGCGGAAGTATATTAAACGCTGCCTTGGAGAACACGTCCTTAAATTTCTAGTATTAATGGGGTAGTTTCTGTTCTACCAGCTCCTTATCTATAAGCTCGCCTTCCTGTTTGCTAAGCTTATTTTCCTTTTCCTTAATCATTTAATTAATTTTATATAAGCTGGTAGTAAAGGCAATGGTATTAGGTTAGACCAAGTTCTAGTAAAATCCTACAGCGCTAATACAGCAGATGTTAACTGGTGGGAGGTCTATAGGTTTCTTTACGGACTATTATTGGGCCGTATTTTACGGTTTAGGGTTTATAATCTTTCTTAGCTCCTATTCTATCTTCCGCAAGTTATCCCTCCGGTCTATACGTTTAGTATAGCGTCTAATACTCCTTACTATTTTTTGTGGCTGTATAGGGCCTAAGTTCCCTGCGGGGAGCTCCGCTAGCTTTTTATTGACTTTTTTGATCTCTGGTGCGGGTGGCATAATATAGGTAGTCTAGGGGCGGCGTAGTATGCGGATCCGTTACGGGTTAAGCTATATATCCTTTTCAAAAGCCTAGTCTCTATATATAGCATCAGCCTAGTAAACGGTGTTTATCTATAGCCGTACAAGATTTTCCATTATAATGCTGATTTCCTTTATAAAAGAAGGTATTAGGGGTAGGGTTTTGGGCTAGACAAGCCGTCTACTCCATATATTAAGCTGTAAGCCTAGATAGGCTAGCTATTTTTTTCTTAAGATTATATCGTGGCTTTCTAGGTCTGTAATAAGAAAGGGGATATTATACTACCTTTATCTATCTACACGGAGGTAAATCCGCAAGATAGTTATAATGGGCGGTCCTATCCGTCCGTTATACCCGCGAATAGGAATTGGTTTGGGCAGTTCTTTAAAGGGTGCATTTAAAAAGTTAGCTAGCTTTATAGCACACTATATGTCTATTAAGGCAAAGGCATTTGCTCCAGAGTCAGCTAAAGTAGAAGTTAAAACTTGATATCTATTGCGGAATAAAGTATAAGGGATAATATAGCTTCTTTTACTAACTAGCTAACCTAGATTAATATATAATATATCAATTCCTTTTAACCCTAGAGAGGAGTCTTACTCTAGGGTTCCTCTTTTTCTAACTCTATACTATTCTCCTGAATTAACAGGACCTTGTTTATCTTTACCACTATTAGGTAGTCTTTTGCAAAGTAGTCTTTCTAGCCGTATAAGAAGCAGGCTCCTTAATTGCTAAAGGCCTGTCTATAGGGGTTGTTGTATGTAGGTTAAGTATTTGCCGGACCCACCATGGGGCTAGCTGCATGGCTAGCCACTAGGTTAACGGCAGGCGGTACAGTTAGTACTATAGGGGTTGTAGATCTTACTAGGGCGCTATGGCCCGTTCTTATAGTACTTGTGTTCTGGTTGGTAGAGCTTCTAGTCTTATACCACTTAGCACGTGCCTTGATTCGGCGGAGGCCCTAGTTAATAACTAGGCACTAGTCCGTAAGCTCCTTTAGCGTCTATATAGTAGTATAAACCGGGAGCACGGCGCGCTGTAGGTCCAGGGTAAGCTTATTAAAGAGGTCTGGTATTAAATCTTCCTAGGGGATTTAAGCCTGTCCGGCTAGGTATAGAAAGCGGGTCTAGAAGACCAAGAAGGTCTCTATCATTTTTATATTAAGGGCTTTATAGTCAAGGCGGGCGTTCTGTATCTTATAGGGGTCCTTATAAATGGAAGACAGGTAGTTAATTATCTCTTCTCTAGAGAGGAAGGGGTCTGCTAAGTCCTAAGTATATCGCGGACGTAGATGCGTCTATACGTCCCTGCCAGTACGGCCGAAGACATAGGCCATTTTAGCTTAGGTAGTAGGGAAGTGGTCTATATTAACTTCAAGCTTGTCTTGCAGTTAAATCTTCTAATTGTTAAATATAGGGTTAGTTCCGTCTGTAAGCAATAGGGGGTCCGCGACCTTTATAGACCGCAATAATGCTAATGTAGTATGTTGGGCTAGGGCCTTAAGGACTATAGTAAGTCTCTAGGTGTCTAATAACTCCTTACTAGGTATAGGGGTGTCTCTAGTTTTAAGCAGCTCTTAAAGCCGTTTAATTTTAGTATTAGCTACTGCGAGCTCTTCCTAGGGGGTCAAGATGGCGACTATTTCACCATTAGAGGTATTTATGGGTCCTATAGCGGCTTTACCAGCTGCTGTATTTCTTGGCATAGTGGTAGGGGTATTAGGTAATTTCTAATATTTGTTTATTTCCTAGGGGTTCTAGTCCATACGTGTCCTATTCTTAGGTTTCGCGTTCTATTTGTATTCTTTTAGTTCTTAGGGGTCTGTTCTGTCCTTATAGTCCTGGTGATGTCCTTAGGGTCCTATTCTATATCCTTGTCCTGTTCGTGGCCTTATAGATATTTTTTAAGTTCCTTCTTAGGAAAGAAGAGTGGTGACAAGCTTTAGATAATGTTAGCGACTTAGTCAATTAAGGCACAAGCATGGCAAGAGGGTCGCGCAAGCCTATACGATTGGATTGTCTATAAACGAGAATCCAAAGCTAGAGAAAGGAAAGGGGAAGAACGGAAGCACCGCTCAAAGCTATATACAATCATCTGGTCACGTGATGGCAACTTGCAGCAAGTTGCGGCAATTTGCCAGTACCGTTTTCCACCAGCGCCGTAACATGGAGAATGCTTATGGAAGGCTCACCAGCAGGCAAACCGGCGGCGTAACGCTTGCGATTCATAATTAAGAAGAAATTATAAAGAAGGCGAGTCGTAGGCTAGACAAATTAAAATTAAATAGGAAGGGAAATCTGGTGTCCTACCTTAGGGGGGACTCCTACCTTTATAGGTCTCTACAAGGCCCTAGCGTCCTATTATTTTATTGTCCTATTGTCCCATTATCTAATTCACTTAAATTTAGTCGCACACTTTTTATTCAGCGAAGGACAATAATAGCGCTCCTATTGTAAAATAGCATCGGCTGAGGACAGCCGCTTAAAAAGGGGGGGGCAATTGTTAGGCCATAGAGATGCACTAGCCGTAACCGGCTTAGCGCAGGCGAGGCGTAGGCAAGACGCCTACAAAACGTAGTCACCCCGTATTAGAGAACAGCAGAATTCAGTTCTATAGTTCTACTTCATTAAGAACCAGATACTTATTTACATTCTATTACTATTATTATGTTACTACATATCCTAAGGACTTTAGCGTCCTAATAGTTACCTAGTTTACACTAAATGCACACCTATAATCTCTTAGACGCTGTACTAAGGAATTTTTAGGGTGGCAGGGGTAGTAGAGGGTAGCATAGCATTCTATTGGCTAATAAGTACCTATAAGTTAGAGCAACCATCTAATTGGCTTATAAGTTTGCATAAGAGGGCCTATGGCGCTAAAGTGGGGCGGGAGCAGGGGGTGGCCACCTCCTTAAATTTCTTAGCGAAGCGGATAAGTCAACTAAAATAACGCTTTTTGCACTTTAGAACTTCTTAGCGCATAGTCTTTCTTTAACCCTTAGCGTTTATCTATACTATATCTAGACTAGCTTTAAGGACCCTATATTTTAATTAAGGCCCTCCCCAGATCTATTTTATTCTGCGACCTATAATAACTTACTATATACTTTACTAGTGCACTACTACTGAAAAACAAGGGTATAGCCAGAGCGGGTCGGCCGCCCTCCTTACTAGCATAGTAAAGGGGCAAGAATCTTTGCTACGTATATCATTACGTTTTATAGAAATCTCTAAAATCTCCAAAAGCTAGCTGCAAAACTAGGACGGAACTAATAAAACCTACTAGAAAAGGCCTTATTATAATATAAATTTATACTATCCCCTAGACCTCTCTATAAAATAGAGATTATAGAAAAATATATATATAATACTACTATTGCTAGAGTAGGTTTTCTGAATAAACTTTAAAAAAGGTAATATGGCTAGATAAACACCCAAAGCACATTATATCCCTATAAACAGCTATATAGGTTGGTCGATATTCACAAGAGAGCCAAAGTAGACATTATTCTTCAAGAAATACCCAATATTCTATTATAAATATAGCAGGTTATTCTTTTCTCTAATAGGAAGGAGTATTAAAAAGAGAGATAGAAAGAGGGATTTGTCCTCTATCTATCTCTAGATACTAGCCGTCCAGCAAGAAGGTAACCGCGTTAACGTAGCTCAAATGGCCTTCAAGCGTGCTACGGCAAGACCCCATCGCCGCCTCCTACAGCCGGACGGTCTTGTTATCTAACGCTAACGCTACCAGCTGGCCGTCTGGCGAGAAGGCGACCGCGTTATTGTGGTTTGCAAAAGTATTGCGAAAATCAAATTAAGCGAGCCACGCACACACAACATCGACTTTTGGTGAGTTCACCATACAAATCGTATGCCTGCCACGCCTACACGTATTATTTTTACTTCCAAAATAGTGAGGTTTTATATTTATATTATATTATCCATCCAGGTCAATTTTTGAGTGTTATAGGCGCCATGGTAGCCCGCAGGAGCCTCCGGAAACGAGCCGCCAGTTAATCTACACAAGGCTCTCAACTAATTAAGCAGAATACTATTACTTAACCCAAGATGCCTGTTTATATAGGCCTGCGTACAGTTCTAGCGCGCTGCCTGCCTCCGCAGCCTAGTTGCAACGAGGACGTTAAAGAGAAGGAGGAGGAGGAGGAGGAGGTAGGGGAGGAAGAAGTAGAGTTAGAGTCACAGGAGTTAGATGAGGACTTAGATAAGGAAGACGATAAGAATAAAAATACAGAGCTAGTTAATCTAACTATTAAGCGGGAGCCTTGTGAGCCTCCAGAGGAAGAGGAAGGCTTTTAAATAGCTAGTAGGCGTATAGTTCGTCCAACTAGAGGTGTTGTAGAAGCTCCTATAGCTACCAGAGTCGCCCAATCTACTAAGGCCACTAAAGCCTCCAAATTGAATTAGCGTACTTAGAAGCCTGCTAGGCGTTTAAGCCAGAATAGTTCGAATCTGAAGTCGACATCTAGGAAGAAGCCTACTAAAGCTACTAATCCTTTGAGGCCTCCGCCGAGACGCAAAAATACACCCGATTAAGTTATTAGCGTAGATTTAAGCTCGCCAACTCCCTCGGAGCCCGATATAGTATAGATATACTATATGGCAATTTGGAAAGCTCGCGTAGCAGAGGCAGATCTTGCTTCAACTTCCGCGCAGCGTATTGTTGGTGGAGAGCTTCTTACCAAAATCGACTGCTGGATTAATAAAGTCAAAGCCAATCATCTAAACAGATCCTTTGAGGACAAGTACTCTATTAGGGCGGCCGCTTCCTATAATTATATAATGGCTTGCGATATTGTCCCGCAAGATATCTACACCAAAGTACACGTCTACGAGCTTGATGAAATTATAAGGACCTGGCATACAAATAAGAAGAAAGGACTACGCATAGAAGTAGTAGTTACATTAACTAAGACGCCTCCACCTGCTCTAGAGTACGCCTCTCCTTATACTTCTGGTATTGCCTTACCGGGCAGTACGCAGATGAGCGCGTATTTGTTAAATATTCTTAACCAAGGTGCATCTAATATACCTAAGAAGAAGGGTAATATAAGTGCAACTGTTGCCCAGCGTCTTGCCCTACCTGAAAGCATCTTAGCAGAAGTTCTTTCAGGTAATCTGGCTCCTTTAGTGGCCTTCCAGTGGCCTTGCAGCGTAAAAATATGCATTAATAGTGGGGGGACCTGCTGGGTAAATGGGAACCTAGAGCTTCCTTATTCTTACCACCCGGTTAATCACCTTGCAATAAGGGCGTGGGGTAATCAAATTAAGGATAGTAAAGCTACCGAGGAGGAACCTCCTGCTGCTATTGCCGTCCGTCTTTTAGTCAAGAATGGAGCTGTGGGGGGTGTAGGGAGGGGCGGGTGGCGGGTGCATAGGCCAGGAGGATATTTTCAATTAGGAGTTAATGATTATGGCTATTATCCTACCTAAGGCCAATATGCCCCCCCCCCTATAGGACCCCCCCCTAACTACTATAACAACACCAGAGGACAACAGAACTTATTTTAACCACCTTAGCAACCACCTTAGCCACCTCTAGTAGCTCTGGCTTTAGTAGCTACCCCCCCTATACCGCCGCTAGCGCTGCCAACTAGTCCTATTACTAGCGACTCCAATTCTAAGGAAAGGCTTCGCGAATTCTTTAACTGGGTAAGAAAACGGCCTAACTAGATAACACTAAAGCTTTAAACTAAGCTTGAATTTATTCTTAATATACTTATTAAGAACTTCTACGACTTAGAGGCCTTGCGTATAGGGATAAGTGGGCAGGTATAGGAGGAGAAGTTAGGCCTTGTAGTAGGCCTCCTACTATGACTAAGGCGTAAGCTTAAGACGTTTCAAGCAATACAAAAGGGATAGTAAGTTATTAATTTATATATACCCAGCACCAGATTATAAAAGATTGCGTCCCTAACTAGTTCTCTACTAGGTAGCCAGCCTGCCAAAAATGTCCTTCTACTAAGCGACGTAATCCTATGCACTGTACACCAAACTGCAAGAATGCACCAAAGCTTTAATAGTCCTTAATTGTATTAAAGTTTAATCGAATCCACGCCTTTAGATCATAACAAGAAAGTTTAATTGGGTTAAACTCTAGGCAATAAGGAGGAAGATACTCGATATAGATTTAGGCGGCTGCACAGAGGTTTATAAATTCCTACATCTACTAGTTAGAATATATAGCTCTACTATATACGCGATCATTTCCTTACCTAGCTTTTATATATTGAAGCGTTATCTAATACTAAGATCGTATGGCCAGGAATACAATGTAGTAGAACTGCAGATTCAATCCAGGCGTTAAATATTTCGGCAGTAATTAAGCCCTGCCAGATAAGAGTCCTAGGGAGATAGCTGTTAATTATATAGGTAGGAAAAATACTCCAGCGTTCTAATTACTTAATTAATGCAGTATTAATTACAGAAACGTTTACGGGGCTCTAGCCAAACTTCCTATACCTAGTCCTCTTATTGGCGCCTGATTCGTTAATAAATATAAGGCGATTAACGTCCTATATACATTGGCGTCCTTTCCATGCAGTATGTAGGTCCTTGGAGCGCTCCTACGCTCTCCTTTATACAACCTTTCTACTCCACCTATTACGTTGGAGAGTTCGCCAAATAAATAAGAAGGATACTATAATGTTATAATCGTCCCATAGGAACCAGGCCATTTCGTCAAGGAAGGCAGTTGGGCGGTCCTCTAGGTAAGCAATAAGGGCCTATATAAATATTAGTACACTTAACACCATAATATCATATATTACGAACTTTCTTATATGCCTTATCTATAGCTCTTAGCCGCCCAATCTTAAGATTAGGGGGGGGGTATACCTCCCTATAGAGGTTAAGATTAAGCTGAAATCGGTATATAGTTAAAAGGTGTAACTTTGTAGCTGCTGCAATACACTTAATAGACCAATCAAATAGAAAAGCTACTAGAAATTGATGAAGCTGCCATTAAGGGATTTGTTTTGGCATAAAAGGCAAATATAAGCGTATTAGGCGTGGTAGGCATACGATTTGTATGGTGAACTCACCAAAAGTCGATGTTGTGTGTGCGTGGCTCGCTTAATTTGATTTTCGCAATACTTTTGCAAACCACAATAACGCAGCTCAAATGGTCTTCGAGCGTGCTGCGGCAAGACCCCATCACCACCTCCCACAGCCGGACGGTCTTGTCATACGACGCTAACGCTACCAGCTGGCCGTCCAGCGAGAAGGCAACCGCGTTGACGGGGCTCGAATGGCCTTCAAGCGTGCTGCGGCAAGACCCCATCGCCGCCTCCCACAGCCGGACGGTCTTGTCATCTAACGCTGACGCTACCAGCTAGCCGTCCGGCAAGAAGGCGACCGCGCTGACGGAGCTCAAATGGCCTTCGAGCGTACTACGGCAAGACCCCGTCGCCGCCTCCCACAGCCGGACAGTCTTGTCATACGACGCTGACGCTACCAGCTAGCCGTCCGGCGAGAAGGCGACCGTGTGGGCGGAGCTCAAATAGCCTTCAAGCGTGCTGCGGCAAGACCCTATCACCGCCTCCTACAGCCGGACGGTCTTGTTATCTAATACTAACGCTACCAGCTAGCCGTCCGGCGAGAAGGTGACTGCACAGACGCAGCTTAAATGGCCTTTAAGCGTGCTGCGGTAAGACCCCATCGCCGCCTCCCACAGCCGGACGGTCTTGTTATTTAACGCTAATGCTACCAGCTGGCTGTCTGGTGAGAAGGCGACCGCGCTAATATAGCTTAAATAGCCTTTAAGTGTGCTACGGCAAGCGTTCTAATCCTTTTCCACTTTTAATAACCTATTAATCCAACCTAGAATATGCTTATTAAATTTTTTCTATATTACGCTCAACTCTGGAGCAAAGATAAGAGCTAAAGAGTATAGTTATAGAGGTGCGTTTTTAAGTATTATTTAATTTCTTAGAATAAAGCGCTTTGTATTATAAAGAAAGCTAAATATCTTAGCGCTTTGCTCTAACTATATAATAAGTATAAAGTACCGTAACTAATAGAGTAACCAAGAGATGTCTTATATATACGAGTAATTGTAAGCTATTAATCATATAAATGCCTTCTAATACTTCTCTAATAAGGCTTATAGCTTCTAGCCAGTAGAGAAAGAGCTTCTGCAGAAACTTATATACTGCATCAGTGTGGTTTTGGATGATGCGAATAAGCGAGCATAAAATATCCTTATCCAATAGAAAATGCATAAAATATCGCAATCGATAAGGATAAAAGTGCCCGTGCAGAGCTTTTCCACCCCAACTAGGTAGAATAGGACTCTACGGTTCTAGCAGAATTTGGCAGATATTACGGATATTACAGATATTGCAGATATTTTGTGGATATTGCGGATATTGCGGATATTATAGTAGGAATATATAAGGTATTATAGGGTCCTTATCCACCTCTCCCCTAACTATATAATAGCTAAATACTTAAAGAAAAATCCCCTATCTCTCTTGTAATTCTTCTCTGATGCCAATTCTTTAAACACTCTGTTTTCTTAAGAGTTTTAGAATCTATCTGCATTCTGTCCCATAATACCATACAACATCCTCCTGAAAAGACTCTCTCTGGGTCATCACTCATTGCTAAAATTAAGAGAATTTTAATTGCCATAAGCAAGAGCCATGGCCAGCGCTTTTGTTGTTGTTCTTGAGACCACCACTAAAGCGCAGTTATTAAAATTTTATACAGTGTCTTAGAGATAAAGTCCTTATACTCATCCTAACTTTTTGGTCAAAATACCATGCTATTAAGATCCTCGGCGATCTTATTAAATTCATTAAGGTCTTAAGCTAGAGCTAGCTTTTTGTACAATAATATACTTCTAGGCGTAGAACTTCTATTCCAATATCTCTCCCAAAGCTCTTTAACGCTGTCAAGTGCAGGCTTACGCTACTCCTTCTTCCAAACCTGCTTAATATATCTCGTACGACGGGCTAGGTGAAGAATAAGTGCAGCGGCATAAAGGGGCGAGTCGTCTGTTTTATGGTAATACCTATTAAAGGTATTCTAGGCATTTCTAATACGTTTAAAGAACTCCTTATCAGATATATACTCCTTCTATTATATAATATTAGCTAAATTAAGAAGTAGAGAAGGGAGATAGACTAACCTGGGATTTATCAAGGTGTTTAATTATAACATCCATTATAAAGAGTATATCCCCAAGCGTTGCTTTATGTCCTTGGCATTTTAGGGTTGCCTGGTGGAATATTTAAAGAAAATTTTTTATTGTACGAAGAGCCTCCCAGTCCTTTAGACTAAGATAGTCCTTTTTAAGTGTATTAAGGTTACGCTTAGTATACGTATCAAGGGCAGACTCTTTCTAAATTGCTACGCTAAGCATAAGATACCAGCTATTCCATCTCATACAATTATTAAGTGGAATTCTTCTCCCTGCAAGACTTTTAAACTCCTTTATACGACCAGCTAAGCTACGGGTATATACAGTAATGTTATAAAGCTTTCCAAGTGCACCAAGTTTCCGAAATGTATTACTCTTCTCTTACTCCTCTTTTAGATCTAAATCTTTTCCTTCTTTATATAACTCAATATCATCAAGACTGATTAAGTTTTTAAAAAGGAAAGCCTATACAGCAAGGTTTAGAATATAACCCTGACAGCGGATCCGTTAGTAGGCAGAATTCCATTTAATTCCCTCCTCCTAAAGAAGCCAGTCACTTATCGTACGACAGAGCTTGTCATTTACAGTATGGTTATTAGATATAACGGCACCCAGCTTTTACATAATCCTGTAGTCCTTAAGCACTAAAAGGAGAGTATTCTATTGCTCGTCCCCACTATAAGAGGCTACCATACAAAGGCCAAGGAGAGCGTTTGTAAGCTTTTCCTGGCTATCAATAAAATGGCCACAAATCGCGAGGAGAAGGTGATTATTTAGAGAGGTCCAGATATTGACGGAGAGATGAATACTTGTTAGTGCAGACTACAGCCTCTTTTGTACAATATCCTTTTATAATAGCCATAAGTTATAGATCTTTTTACTAACTGCTAAATAGGCTATAGTTACATGGCCATCTACTTTAGGATTAATTAACTGTAAAAGGATATAGAACTCTAGCCACTTAACTATCCGAAAGGGTAAGTTTTGTACAACAATTAATGTAATAAGGGCCTTATCAATAACTTCCTTATTTAGGACTGCTTGGAGGACTTCTGAATCTAGCTCTTCTGTCTCATTTTAAGACGACGCTTTAAGGTAAAGGTCTTTTAATTAATCCCGTATTGCTTCTTTCGTACAACTAGTTTTAGGCTTAACTATAATGCCATGCTTTAACGCCAAGTGGTTTCAGAAGTTAGAAGTTAACTGTGCAGCGTATAACTCTATAGTGCAGTATTTACAATAGAATAAAAGACAGGCTTTTTTATTTCATATGGGCTCGTTACTGCCTGCTAGACGGGTATGCTCCCATATCAAAAGAGCTAAGCAACCTCTTATATTTTTTGATTCAGAGGTATTAATAGAGTCAAGAGCTTCTGATTCCACTTCTGAAGCCATATTTGTACGATAATAAAGAAGAAGAAGGCGACTGAAAATTTTTGGGGTATGCTAAGACTTATCGCGATAAGGCTTATCCAAAACCACACTGGTTACTAGAACTAGACAACTATTACCAAAGCTAGATAACTATTACCAGAGCTAGACAACTATTGCTAAAACCAGATAACTGTTACTAAAACTAGATAACTATTACTAGAGCTAGATAACCATTATTAGAACCAGATAACTATCTCTAAAGTTAAACAACTATTACTAAAACCAGACAACCGTCGCCAGAGCTAGACAACTATTGCTAGAACTAAACAACTGTTGCTAAAGCTAGACAACTGTCGCTAGAACTAGATAACCGTTACTAGAGCTAGACAACTGTCGCTAGAACTAGACAACTGTTGCTAGAACTAGACAACCGTCGCCAAAACTAGATAACTGTTACTAGAACTAGATAACCGTCGCTAGAACTAGATAATTATTACTAAAGCTAGATAACCGTCGCTAGAACTAGATAACCGTTACCAGAGCTAGACAACAACAACTAGCTAGCGAGCACTATAAACAATTTAATTAATTAATCAAATCAAGGTAGCACAGACAGGTAGGCATAAATAGGGAGATACTAATAGGTAGGTAGATATAGATAGGTAAGCAGATATAGACAGGTAAGCAGATACAGATAGGTAGGTAAATACTAACAGGTAGGCAGATATAGACAGGTAGGCAGATATAAATAGGTAGGCAATATAAATAGGTAGGTAATACAGACAGGTAGGTAATGTAGACAAGTAGGCAATGCAGATAGGTAAGCAGATATAAATAGGCAAGCAGATGCAGACAGGTAGGCAGATACTAACGGATAGGCAGATATAGATAGGTAGGCAGATATAAACAGGTAGGCGATACAGACAGGTAGGCAATATAGGCAGGTAGGTAAGTCAATAGGTAGATAAGTAGAAGAGAACCATCGCTATATTATATTAAATTATCTAAAATAATAATATTTATTTTGCTAGCCTTATAAATAGCTTTAAAGTAGCTTTTATTTATTTAAAATATGTTATTAGTATAAAAGAGGTAAATATAATTATAGTTACTAAATACATAGATTACTGGCAGGTTGCGCGCAGGTTGCGCGTAGGCTACATGTAGGCTGCGTGTCAAAAAAACACGACATAGGCTAGTTGGTCGAGTTGCCAAATGACCTCAACTGCGCGCCAATTGCGTCAACCACCAACCATTGAGGCCATTGAAAGGGTACCATATTTTGCCGATAAAGTTGTTCTTAAGGAGGTAGTTAATTCATCCTAAGGTAAACTTTCCTCCAGTTGCCATGTGCTCCTTAATCTTAGGCTTAATCCACTCTATAGGGTCTTCTTTTTATAAGGTGTTAAATAGCAATTCTGGGACTATAGCATTCCTATACTTCCTTATCCATACGCCATTAGTCCATAGGAACATTCAGAGCTTTTAGATACCAATTTAGTTGCAATCCTTAAAGATTTATATTATAAAGTTTTGGAAATCTTCCTTATAGACCTCCCATAGTTTATTATCCTTAAGGTTGTACGCTTTGTATTCTAGAATCTTAAACTTCACAAATTCATCAATATCCTTTGTGGTGGTTTTGTCGGACTATAAGTTAATGCCTTTAGGCCATTTCTCCTGTCCTATGTCAACTTGTGCCCTAATGTCTAATATGTTAATTCTTGTCTTATAACTCCTATTAAGTTTAATTTTAGGTTCTAGATAAAAAACGCGTAATAGACGCGAACTAAGGGCCTATTAAAAGGGTTGGTTCCTTAAGTACCTAACACGTTTAAAATGCGTAATGGACGTGAATCAAGGGCCTATTAGATAGGGGTCGGTTCTTTAAGTACCTAAAGGCTGTGTATAAAAAATTAAGGGCCTATTAGATAGGGATTGACTTTTTAAGTACATATTAACTAATACTCCTTAACGTGATCTGGGTAGTATAAAATGCGTAATAGACGCAAACCAAGGGCCTATTAAAAGGGGTTAGTTCCTTAAACATCTAAGGGCCATATATAAAAAATCAAGGGCCTATTAGATAGGGGTTGACTTTTTAAATACACGTTAACTGATACTCCTTAGCAGGCAAGATTGGTAGAGGCCTTTAGCAGGGACTGATTGAGCTCATCTCTCTTTATAGATAATACGTCTCCTAATCTGTAATCACTAATTAGTGTTAGTATCACTTCCGGTAATACGCATTGCTATTGCAATAGTATGGGTGGTAACTGATTTTAATTAATGCTTCTTAATTCTCCTATTCTACAGGTGGAATTTGGTGGATTTCTTGAGCTCGCTTAGCTCACGTAATCAACCCCTTTTAACTCGCGTTCGTAGGCAAGTTGCCGCAAATTGCCCTAGATTGCCGTCACGTGATGGCAATTTGCGGTCACATGACTGCAAGGACGCAACCTTGATCAGACAAATACCTTCTATTAAACACTTATAATCTAATTATTACAAATAGCTTATAACTACTATCTTTTTACTTAGTAAAGTTATACCGTTCTATTTCTATTATACACAGAAAGGGTTAGTCTATATTATAATCTTAGCTCTATTTAATTGCCAATCCACCTCTTACGCTAAATATATAAAATAAAATATGCGATTACCCTGCAATCTTTAATCTATCTTTAATACTAAGTATACGCGTCCTATTATTCTCTATAGGCGTTTAGTGTCCTATCTATAAAGGGCTCAGTTAACAGAACAAGTATCTATTAGTAGCCAGTGTACAAGAATTCCAAGACGAAGACTGGAAGAAGGTCGAGGAAAGGACACGTCTATATATATAGCGCCAAGGCTCGGCTCGGCCAAGTCCCTAACTAGGGTCTATAATAGTGCCATAACACTATCTAATTGCTATAGGGTCTTATATTTAATCTAAGGCCTCCTATCTTAAGGCTAAACTGGCCTTAGCCCTTACTAAGATGTAAAAACTCTAAGATAATAGGGAGCGCATTCGCGCTAAAGGTGTTATGGACCTTATATCGGCAGTAGTATAACTACTTAGAGAAGATATAAACGGACTAGTAATGGAAGCGCGAGAGGCGCTAGAACTAGTCAAACTATGGGATAAGAGGTAACTAAGTTATATAACGGATTACGTATTACAACTTAGTACGCAAGTATATAAGTATATAAGTACGCGGTAGACGTACCGACGTACCGACGTACTAATATACTTAGTTATTACTATAGGAAAGAGTTATATATTTAAAGGACCACGGTCCCTACCTAGATAGTTCCTTTCTTTATAGTAAATCTATTAGGCAACTACTCCACTAGTTATTATTATATTATTAACTTCTTATTTACTTATATACCTAGCTTATTAGTAAGTCTACCCGTAGTATTTCCCATAAGGCTTTATTACACATTTACTACCTAATTATAGTGTTAATAAAGTCAAATAATATGCTACTAAAATCACTAGTTATAATGCCATTAATAGCGGTAACCACCTTAGGTACTAGTAGAGATACCAATATAAGGGATATTAACTCGCAACTAGTTACAATGGGATAGTTATAGGAAATAGTTAACTAACTAATAAATAATAACAAAATACTTAAGGATATAATTAACGGAATTAGAGTAGCTAAAGTTAAGCTACTATTAGTCGAATAATTCTTAAAGGAAAAGCTAAAGCTTAAGGAATTTCTGGCGTAAATACGTCTTAAGGTTATATAAAAAGGAGCAAAACTAGCAATACTTATAGATTAAGTGCTATATATAAGACTATTCCTAATAGGTAAAGCACCCAAGTAGTTTAAATCTTACCTTATAGAGATATAGAAAAATGGAATGTTAACCACTAATTAAGAAGTATATTATATGTTCTCTAGCTAGAATAGATTTATAAGTTAATTAACTTAAATATTTAGAGACCCTAAAACGATAACCATAGTAGAAAGAAAACTCTAAAACCTAATATAATAAACTTTAGCGATTAAGTATATAACGCAGTTTTAAATACTCGCTATATAGGTTAAATAGAATAATAAGGCGCTTATAGTATAGTATAAATAGGGACTTAAAGCAAAAGTTTAAGACGTAATTATTCTAATGGAAGACGCGGATACCCTAAGGGAACTAATTAACTAAGTAATTAAAATTAATAATAGGATCTACTAAAGGGAATAAGCTAAAAAAGGGCAGGATATAGTTCTATAGTTATATAAGGCGTAAAATACGTAATAATAGACATAGAGTTAAAAATTATAGAATGGTGGACTAGAGCTAATAGACCTAAGTAGTACTAAAGAATCTAAAAGATAAAGTAAGAAACTATAGAAACCCAGAAATTAAGGATTAAGTAATTATAGGACTAAGGAGTAGAGGCTCAACTAGGGATCTTAGTAGTAGAAGACGTTTAGGTAGACTCTATAGTAAGAAGAATAGTTTAAAAAAGGAGCTTATATAAATTATAGAGAATAGGGTTATTTCGCTAAAGACTATAAAGGTAGTTAGAGTAACTACGCAATAAAAGGCACTAGGTTATTAGAGTATAATAATATAGATATAGGTATGTTGCGCAGGACTAAGAAGTATTTAATTAAGCACTTTGCGTTTTATTATAATAACGTATACTAAATTTATAAGGACGCTAAGTATAGCGTAAGCTATTAGCTATAAAAGTTAGAGTTATAAAGACTTAAGGGAACTAAAGAGTTAGATAAAGAATAAGATTAACTCTATAAGCTGGATTAAGATATTATAGCAATATATAAATTAAGATTAGTAGAAATAGTAATAGAGTTAGAGTACTTATTAACTAATAGTAACGAGAAAGAAAAATTGGCTAACTAGGGGTATATAAACCTTAAATACGTAACTAAGGTAGAGATTAAAACCACTATAGAACAAGGTTTAGTAATGGGGATTATAACTCCATTAGATATGGTATCTATTACTTTATAAAATAGAAGGAGTAATATCTAAAGAAAATTAAGTAAGTAGATAACCACTAGTGCTAACTTACCACTTAATAAAGGCAAGAGGTAATAGGTTTAAGACTCTTAAGATAAGATAAGAGAGACCTAAGAACCTATAATAGATAAAAACTAATGGGAAAGGGTAGTAGCTTAGTTTAAGGACAAATAAATAAGTATAGGATAATAATTTTTAGGGAGCTGAGATTTTAAAGAATAAATAAGGTCTATGGCAATACTAGGTAAATATAGTATTTAGCCTAAAGGCTAAAAAGTTAATATTATAGTTAAAAGGTTTAATAATATTAAAAATCTATTTATAAGACGTAATAGAATAAAAACTATGGAGGAGTTTAGGTAATAAATCCTTATATAGTAGAAACAAAAGTTAAACTAGAGGTTAACTATATTAGAATATATAAGGGACAGAGCACCTATATAAAAAGTTACTAATAGGCTAAGGATAGGTATACTAAAAGTTAAATAGCTTAACAACCTAAAATAAGAAGAGGATTTAGAAATTCTAACTAGGTTTACGGAATAATATATAAAGGGCTATAATAAAGTAGTAATAAAGAGATACTTTCTTATAGATAGATTGTATATACTTATAGAGCTATACTAGAAGTGATATAGATAACAAAGAAATAATAAGTAAAAAGATTTCTGTATATAGCTAGACAAGAATACTATACTAGATTAAGCTATATTTAGAAAGATAGATAGGATATATTAAAGGAGTATTAATTATAATATTAAAGAATTTGGAAGAATAGGCTATAGACTAGAGAGAAATAATATAAATATTAGTACTAGTAAATGATATGGTAATACCTAGATTAGTAAGGCAAAGGTTTAAACTTAAGGATAAAAATAAGCTAAGAGTTAACCTAAAACACCTAGTATATTATATATTGGCTTAAATTGCATATATAAATAATATATATAATATATATAGAGCACCAAAGGATAAGAACCGCAAATACTTAATAAGGATATATTAGGCCCTAGATAAAAAAAGGGTTATGAATACTAAGTATATATATAAATAGCACCTAGTAGAAGTTTAGGAGTTAAATAACCTGATACTCTAACTTGGAAGATTCCTTACGGAAAAATATTTAGATAGACGATAATAGTGGAAATATACTAAAAATATGTGTCTATAGTATATAGAAGAAAAGAAATAAACTAAGTATTGGCCTAAGGAGGACTAAGTATAGCCAAAATCTAGTAGCTAATAGTTAGGAAAAGGCGAGACCTATAGGACTAGAGGAAGCTAGTAGTAGAGCCTTAGACCCTTAAAGGAATTTAAGAATAATACCTAAATTTATAAGTAAAATAGTAAAATTAAAAGTTTAAAGTATTAGTGGATAGTAGAGTAATAAGGAACTATATATTACTAGTAGTAGTTAAAAAATATGGGACTACCTTATAGATAAAAGAAGCACTTATATCTATTAATAATAATTTTAGGAGATTTAATAGCCTATAAAGAAGGTATTATTAATTCTAAAATAGAACCTATTTAGTTAACCATTATAGGGAAACAAGTTAAGATATCTTTTAATATCTTACTATTAGGAAAGAATAAGGCGATACTAGGAATATAATCTACAGATTAATTAGGTTATAGGTTAGGTTAATATTAGAGATACTTAATAATATAAGATATAATAAACTACTAAGTTGGAGTAATATACAAAGAGGCTAAGCGAAGCTTGGGTTACGTACTAAGAGATACTATAAGTATGGGAAAAAGCTATAGAGCCTAGAAAGTAAAAAGCTATTAAAATATATAGTATAGAACTATAAGATAGAATTAGAACTAGGAATAAGTCTAAAGTTCTTTCTAATCTATAGGCTAACTAAAGACAAGTTAAGAGCACTGAAGGAGTTTATCTAAAAAAAACTTATAAAAGGGATATATTAGACCATCGCAGTTATTAGCGGGATATCTAGTACTGTTTATACTAAAGAAAAATAGAAAACCTAGGCTATATATTAACTATAGATAGTTAAATAGCATTATATAAAAGAATAGGTATTCTTTACCCTTAATTAGCGAAATCTAAAATAGAATTAGCAATATATAAATCTTTACAAAGATAGATCTAAGATAGGCGTATTATTAGATTAGGATTAAGAAAGGCAATAAATAGACAGCAGCCTTTAGGTTAAAGGAAGGACTATATAAGCTATTAGTCATGCAATTTAGGCTTATAAACGCACTAGTAATATTCTAAAAACAAATTAATAGTGTGTTAGGAGAATACCTTAATAAGTTTATTATAGTATACTTCAATATCATTATTATCTACTTAATAAGTAAGGAAAAACACGGAAAATATATTAAATAGGGCTTAAAGAGACTATAGAAAGAAAAAATACTAGTAGCGATTAAGAAATGCGAGTTCTTTATAAGAAATACCAATTTTATTAGATTTATTATTAAACTGGGTAAGATCTAAATAGATTAAAAAAAAGTTAAGGCTATAGTTGGTGAGAACTAGAGAATATTATATAGTTAAGATTATTTTCAGGGATTTGTAACTACTATAGGAGGTTTATTATATAGTAGTTAAAGAATATTAAACCGTTTATAAGATTAATAAAAAAAGGAACTATAGATATAGGGTAATAAGTAGAGTAAACTGTTTAAGGAAATTAAGAGGTTGTTTGCTTAGGGTCTAATCCTTAAGATCTATTAACTAAAGTTAGATACGGTTGTTGTTATAAAGTGCATATAGAGCAGTTTATTAATAAAATAGGTTGATTAATTAATGATCTTAACTTAATCGTTAATTAATACTTCTGATGAGCCCCTAGGGCTTTAAGCTATAAAGAGACTTTATAGTGCACGGGCTCCGTGCACGTGACTTATATATATAACCTACGCCTTTAGAGAATATAGATTATCTAACATACCCCTTTAGCTTTAAACTCTTTAAGGTTAAAGCTAACCACCTTCTTGTGTCCGTTAATAAGCTAATTAAACTATAATCTTATCTAAATCCTTCTGTCTTACTCTAATACTATCCCTTAGGTCCTTTAGTTACTTCTCCTTATTTAGCCACTCCTTAATATCCATTATTTTAATTATATTAATGAAGCTTTAAAACCTCTACTTAGGCAGGGCCTTTATAAGTCTATTAGCGATTATCTCCTTTATTACTATCTATTAAAATTATACTTATCTTATTACGTATTCCTAATATAGCTAGTATTAATAGATGTTAACATATTAGAGCTTTATAATTAGCTTTACTATATCTTCTATAATTAGTTAGAGTGTTTGGGTGTTATTACATTTAATAATTAAGGGCTTATTTAGTTGTAATATTATTGCTTTAAATAACCTACTAATAAAGATAGCTCTCTTTACTATCTATAATAGGGCTAATAACTTAGCTTTTATGCTTAACATTATAACTATACCCTGCTTATTTGCTTTCTAGGCAATTAGCCCCCTAAATGGCTTTATAATATATCCTTATAAGCTCTTTCTATTAATGGAGTTGTCTATAAATAATATATTGCTAGTATAGATAAATAATTGCGCTTTACTTCTACCGTCCCTTTATCACGTATTCCTTTATCTCTCCCTCTACTGTTTATTCCTTCCTTATCTCCTCTATAGTAGATTGCTCTGCTTCTTATACTATATAGGTAATAGATTACTCTATCTACTGCTTAATAATACTCTTAGCTTAGGTCCTAATTAAACCTTGCTAGCTATAATACTATAAAAGCAATATCTGGATATATTGTAGTAGCTGCATAAAATACTAAACCTAATTTTTTCTAATATAGTATTATAGAGGCTAGTAGGGATATAGGACGGACTAATAGGTCTATATTAGGGGACGGACGCATTAGATAGATTAATTAATAATTAGTAAGGAGGAGTTCTAATTCTGCCATAGGAGTGTTTAAAAGACGCCCTTTAAGATCTATCTTATACTAGTTAGCTATCTTCTTAATATAGGCTTCCTAGGATAGCTATAGGAGCCTCTAGCTATAATTATATAGTATATAAATTCCTAGGAACTATTTTAGCTCTCTAAGGGTACTTATCTAGTATTCTTTACTTGGCTCCTTAATTACTTCTTAAGCTTTTTTCTTATCTATCTTTTAGTAGTAGAAGACAATATTGTTAATATAGAAGAAGATAACTATTCCACCTTTTAGTATAATATACAGCTCTTATGGAACCTCTTTAAAACCTAATTTATTTAATAAGCTTATGAGATTCTTTTGCCATAATAGAGGGGATTGTTATAGTCCGTAAAGGGCTTTTCTTAAGCGTAGTACTTTATCTATCTTTCCTTTATTAAACCATAGCGGTAGCTTTATATAGACGACTTTATTAAGATCGTAATAGATAAACACGTTAACTATATCTATCTATATCGTCTCTAGGTTAAATTTTGCGGTAATCGCGATTAGGGTCTAGAAAGTCGTACTTGCTAATATAGTAGCTCTTATAGGTAGGTCTCCTGGGGCCTATTGATTTCTATATACTACTAAGCGTGCCTTGCATTTCTGGAGGAATCTATACTTATCCGTCTTATAGACGAATACCTATATTAAGCTAAGGACCTACTGTCCCTTTATATACTTTTTATCTATTTCTTAAAACAACCTTATTTAATAATGGGATTGGAGGTAAGCTTATTAAACTTCTTAGAATTAATCTTAAAGAGGACGCGTATTAAGGTCGTGGATTAACTATGGTAGCGGAGGTAAGTTCTTCCTATATAGTCTGACATCGCGTATTCTACCTAATTTTAGCTTGCTGTTATTAAGTCAACTATTAAGGTTAAACTTCCTTCCTACTAAGAAGGCGCCATAATAGGCTGAGGTAATCCTTTTAATAAAGTCTTTAACCCTATTATTATAGGCTTCCTTAAATAAGTCTTTAACTAAGTTGTTAAACATCCCTTAAGTATAAAACCTATTTTCTACTTAGTTAATAATGTCCTAATTAGTATCTTATATATCTAACTTTGTAGAATACTTAATATAAAAGGTATATAGAGATTCTTTATCTTCTTCTATTGGAGGTGGTGTATAATATGCATCTTTAAGAGCTCTTATAAGCTTAAGATCTGCTAACTTATTAAAGGTTTAAACTAGCTTATTATTGTTATCATCTTCCTCTTAAATTAATAGTTTAAATACTTCTTTATTGTCTTCTAGAAGAACCTTATTCTTAGTTAGGGTATTAGGGAGTTAAATCTTCTTAATTAGCGTATCTAATTCGGCGTATAGGTCCTTTAAGATATCCATTTACTTGTCGTTAAAAAACGTCTTTTTATTAAAGATGACATCCCTAGTAGAGATAATAATACCTTTATATGGGATCCAGATCCTATAAATATTGGTAGAGTTATAGCCAATAAGGTAGCTAATATAGGCTTATAGATCTAGCTTACTTAGCCTTTTCTTCTTTAGCTAGGCATCTAATATTATTATATACGCCCTACAGCTATAGGCTTTTAGGTACACTAGTTACAGCTTTCTTAATCTCCTATTAGCTAGGAAGGTATAGAACCTCTTATATAGCGATTTCTAACCATTACTTTCCTATAGCGTTTAATCTTAAAGGTAGACTGTATAGTTAACTATCTTATTCTATAGGTTGTGTAGTAGATTAGCAGCAATTCTTACTACTTATGCTCTCTTAATAATTACACCCCCTAAGCGTTTAGCAGTACTATTCTAAGCTTAGGTATATAGCGCCAAAGGCTTAAATATAATCCCTGAAGTCTATAGCCATTTAAGGGTTCTCCTTTTCCCTAGCTTGTTATCTAATCTAATAGTATTAACTTTAAGGTTATACCTTAAATAAATCTATTAGATAAAATCTTTAAGCACTTATAGTGTCTCCTTTTCTTTACTATACGTTATTATAAAATATAGAAAGGTTTTTCCTAAGAAGGTGTTATAAATAAGTATAATTTATATAAATCTAGCATGCACTTCCTTAAGGTCAGTCTAGTTAATATAGAGGTCTAGATAAGGTTTATTAATATTCTATTTTAAGAACCTTAAGACCTGATACTTAATCTTAGTAAGACTATAGTATTAACATTCTATTATTTTAGGGCCTTAAAGCTTAACTCCTATGGCGTTAATACCTAGATAATAAAGGCTTATAGGTCTTAGATAACCTAGACGCAAATACTATAAATATATATTACCTTTTAAATCTGGAAAAACGTCTCTTAAATGCTCTATATTTCTATTAGCGGCATAGTAGTTAGCTTATATTAAACGCTAATAGACTTCCTAGTTAGATATATTTAATAGTCTATTATCTATAATATTCTTCCATTTAATATAGGATTGTATTATCCTTCTAAACTAGAAGATTATTGTCTCCTTTATTATTCTAGTAGTACCCTTATTTTTAAAATAGATAAAACAATACTAGGTTTATATTAAAGTCCATATAAAAGGTGACATCCTTAAAACGTAGGATTCCCTTACTCTTGTCTGGTTTTATAACTTAGATAGTAATATTACTCTAGCCTAGTATAGGCACTTCTAAGCTGCCGGCGATAATATATTTATATCTTAGAGCTTTCCTAAAATTATAAAAACAAAAGAGGTTATTAAAGATATAGAGAGTGGTTCCTAAGTTAAGAATAGTTAATAGCTTTAGTAGATGGAGTTAACTAGTATAATATAATTCTAGGAATATTGTATTAGCTTCTTCCTTAATCTTAACTATCTCCTAACTCTTATCCTGTTATTATTAAGCCTTATCTTCTTATTCTTTAAGTCTAATCTTTATAACTTAGTAAGATTCTTATTTTTTTCTACCTTCTTTAGTGCTCTATTAATATAAGCATTTCCTATTATAACTTCTACACGTCTTTTATCTTTAAATAAACACTAATAGTTCTAAAGGGAGTGTCCTTATATTCCGCACGCTAAGCACTTAAGCGTTAGCTTCTTATAGGACATCTCCTTATCCACTAGTATCCCAGCTCTCTTTAAGCGTCTATTATATACTAAGGCCTTTCCTTTTTATAAACCTTTAGTAGTATTAGAGTAATCCTTAATAGCTTACTTTGCGAAGTCTACATTAAAGGTACTTCCTCTTATAGTAGCATTAGCTTTCTTTAAGGGTGCTCTAAGTCCTTCTTACAGCCCCTTTGCTACTCTATAGTATTTAGAAGATCTTAACTTCTAAGGGTTATTTAACCTAGTAATATACTTTATATAGTAGACGTCGCTAAAAGGTTAAATAACTTCTACTAAATCGTAAAGCTAGATTCTATTGGACATTTAAAGAATCTTATACTTCTCTCCTAGTAATATTATGTATTCCCATTAATCTAGCCATTAGTTCAATTTTAATAACTATTTAAACCCCTTAAGTGCTTCTATATACTAGTATTATACCTTCTTCCTAACAAATAACAAGGCAGGTTCTATATTCTCCTTTAACTAAAATAGCTATTCTTTAACTATTAAGGAAGGGTTAAGCAGTAGCTTCTTCTAAATTAATACTCTAGATATAATCCAGGTACAGATCTGTTAAAGATAATCTTCCTATCTTAGGAAATACTTTATATCCTAGTTATAGTATTATCTACTATTCTTATACGCTTTCTATTAATTCGTTAAGTGCTATACATATAAGGTTACATTCTTATTAAAATCTGTAACTTCTAGATAAGCTAGTTCATATAGTAGACCTCGTTAAGATGCTGCATTATCTAGGTTAACATAGGCCCAAATTCGCTAATCTACAAGAGCTTGGAGTTGCTATAGCCATTATTCCCAGTCTTCTGGCTTATTAAGGATAATCATTGTTAACAAACTTATTAGTGGAGTCATTTAACTAATAGGCAAGTAAGGAATTAAGATAGTATTTTGTTATTAGGATTGTCCTTATTATCAGGATCATCCTATAACAATTAAGGTAGAATCTTATAAAATCTCGTGGAATGTCGTGTCAGAATCGTCCTATAACACTTAAGGTAGGATTTCTATTAGAGTCTGCGTCCTAAGGTAATAAGGACAATAAGGTGTTAGAGTCTGACAATAAGGTAGAATTTTTTCAAATAATTAAGTAATAGCTAAATAGCTTCTTAAGTTAGTGGACTAGGCTTATAACTATTATAAAGTGCATATAGAGCAGTTCATTGATGAAATGTGTTAATTGATTAATAATCTTAACTTAATCATTAGTTGATGCTTTTGATAAACCCCTAGGGCTTTAAGTTACGAAGAGACTTTACAGTACACAGGCTCCGTACACGTGACTTATATACATAACCCACGCCTTTAGAGAATACAGATTATCTAACAGTTGTAGAAATAGACGTATTAGACTTTATACTAGGGGCATATTTACTATAGAAGTACTAGGACGTATAGTATCTAGTAGTATACTATAGTTAAAAAATAACACTACTAGAACTAAATTATAATATCTATAATAAGGAGTTGTTAGGTATAGTTATAGCGCTTAAAGAGTAGAAAGCATTCTTATAAGGTATGGAGAAACTATTTATAGTTAAAATAGACTATAAGAACCTAATGGGGTTCCTAATAATAAATTTTTTTAATTATAAACAGGTTAGATAGATAGAGATACTTATAGAATATTACTTTAAGATTTAGTATAATAAGGGTACTAAAAACATAAGAGTAGATGCGCTTAGTAGAAAGGCAGAACTATAAAACAAAAAAAGCTATTAGAAGCAATGCTGCGCAAAGATAAAAACGGACTAATTAGGTATAATTATTTAAAAATTATAGTAATAAAAGAAGAAAGGACTTATAAGACGCTAGAAAATAAATAGTTATAAAGGATATAAGAGATATAATAAGATGACCTAGAATATAAGGACTACGTTAACAGAGAGGCAATGCATATCCTAAATTTAATAGCAAAAGAATTTATTAAGGAATTCTATAAGGGAATAACTTGAGGATATAATAGGGCTATAGGCTTAGTGTTAAGACTCCAAAGGGGGTATATTATTAATAGAATCTAAAGGTTAGTAAGATAGACTACTAAGGAATACCTAGATTACTAAAGAAATAAACTAATAAGGTATAAGATATACGGAGAGCTATAATCTATTAAGATACTAGAGAGACTATAAAAGGTTATATTATAGGACTTTATTATAAAGTTGCTAAAGTAAAAGATTCTATTACTAGATAGGAGTATAATATAATCCTTATAATAGTAAACAAGTCAACTAAGCAGGGCTATTTTATAGTATATATAAAAGAAATCTTAGCAGAAGATATAGCTAGAATCTATATTAAAGAAGTATTTATAAGATATAAAGCACTAATAGAGATTTTATTAAATAGGGATTTAAGATTTATAGCAGTATTCTAGGAGGTATTTTTAGCGGAATAAAGGGTTTAAGTAATAACGTTAACTGTATATTACCTATAAATAGACAGTTAAATAGAGAGACTAAACTAAACATTAGAATAGTATCTAAGGCATTATATTAATTATGCATAAAATAATTGGGTATTATTATTACTAGTTATATAGTTTATACATAATATAACACTATAGGAAGGAATAGGCATATTACTATTTAAGGCGAATTATAGATATAAACTAAGAATATTGTTATTACTATAATAAGTAAAAAAGATAAATAGTATAGCTAAAAAAAGATTAGATGTTATGGACCTTGTATTAGCAGTAATATGGCTACTAAGAGAGGATGTAAGTAGACCAGTGGTAGAAGCGCGGGAGGCGCTAGAACTAGTTAAACTATAGGATAAGGGGTAACCAAGTCATATAATAAATTACGTTACCGTTTTGGTATATAGGATCTATAGGATCTATAAGGAATGTTATATACTAAATATACCTCGAATACCTTACGTACTTAGTATTTGTTAAGCGCAGTATTATATATTTAAAAGACCACAGTCCCTACCTAGATAGTTCCTTCCTTTATAGTAAATCTTAGAATATAATTAGAGTTAATCTATTATGCAACCACTCTACTAGTTATTATTATATTATTAACTTCTTATTTACCTATATATCTAGCCTATTAGTAAATCTACCGTAGTATTTCCTATAAGGCTTTATTACATATTTACTACCTAGTTATAGGATTAATAAAGTTAAATAATATGCCACTAAAAGTACTAGTTACGACGCTATTAACGGCCGTAACTACCTTAGGTATTAGTAGGGACATTAGTATAAGGGACACTAACTCATAACTAATTACGGTTAGATAGTTAGTAGTATAATCTTTAATTAACGTCTGATACGGATCCTATCTAGGCCCACGCAGACACTTGCCGTCGCAGGGGGGAAAACTTATAAATTGACAGGAAGAAAACCCTGCTGTATAGGGGACGGAAAAACCCTATAAGCCACCTCAGTAGGATGAAAAACCCCTAATTTGCCATATTCGTCCATAGCAGCGGCCCTGCGGGCCTATAGCTACGTCCTGTCCTCCTTAAATGTTTAAACTCTATGGGAACCACTGCTTCCTTCTCTAGCTTATCCAAAGCTAGGGTTCACTACGTCCTAGCTAGGCCTCGCTATGTATGCTATATGCTTTATATTCCATATCTTAACCATCCCCTATGTGCTATCTCCTGTAGACTATTACCATATACGCCATGCCTCCCCCCCCCTAGAGCCATCGAAGGCGTAAGGGGGATTTATCCGTTTTAACTACCATAATACTAACAGCGGGATATATTATGTTATATTTTAGGTATCTTTTATGCCTAGGCCCTAGCTAGGCCCTTTCCAAGGGTCACCACTCCTTAAAAGGAGATAAGGAGAACCATAGGTCGCAATCCAGGCTGCTAGGTATTTGGTAGTTAACGGCGAGTAACCGCATGCTCCGCGGGCGATCGCCCTAGGGGTTAGGAGGGGCCGTATATTTGCTCGTTCATTCGCAGTCGCCGTTTGTCAATGTGAGGTCGTCAATGCTTTCAATTGGGGGTCGGGGGATGTTATCGAATACTACGCATCCATGTTGGATCGTACAGGTGCCCTAATAGAGCAGTATAGAAGTAGCTGTTATCGTAAAGGGGTACCATCAGTGGTGGTTTTCGAGATCTCACCATCCTATATAAAAACTTTTCACTACCGCCCACAACGCTCGCAACTACCACCACGAAGTCATATCGCACGCTATGCAACGTCTCTGCGTTGGCTCTAAGTCTGAACTTTGAAGACCTAGGTTTGTAGCCGTCACTATATATAGGTGCAGAGTCCGTTTTCAACGGCCCGGTTAGATAGTTATAGGAAATAGTTAATTAGTTAACGGATAATAATTAAATACTTAAAGATAGAATTAATGGAATTAGAGTAGTAAAGGTTAAGTTACTATTAGTTACAGTCGTTTACGAAATATCAGTAAAAATTCGCTAAGCGAAAAAATTTGTATTACACCTCACCAAAATTTTACGGAGGGAGTATGATTTTAATTTTACTACCACAATCATCAAAATTATGGGCCGCCGCCTTTTAGATGAAGTTGTTTATAGAATTAGGCTTTGTGTTAAAGCTAATAAAAGTGTAGCAGCTATTGCGGAGGCAGTAAAGGTGTCTAAGAAGATAATTTATAAGCTGCGGTTGAACCTTGATATTTAGGGCGAGCTATATATACCACCTATAGTTACTCTTAGCTGATATAGATCTCTGCTGCCTTACCAAGAAGTGGTAATATATAATATTATAGTGTTAAGTCTTCTGCTAACTTATTATATAGAAGCTTCTTAAGTTTCTTAAAGACCAACTAACCGCGTATCTAGATGAGATGCAGACCTTCCTATTTAATAAATTTAATGCCTTGCTCTCTCTTATAAATATATACCGCACTCTTAAGAGAGCTCGCTGGTTACGGAAGGTAGTTAAGGCTTAGGCGGCTAAGAGGAGCACCACCCTCTATAATACCTAGATTGGTATTTAAAAGAGCTAGATGGTAGATCAGCTAGTATTTCTTAATAAGTTGGCGGTAAATAAGAGGACTGGCGATAGGAAGTACAACTGGTTACCTAAAGGGACTAACTGCGGAGTAGCACGCCCACTTAAGAGATTAGAGAGGTGGAGCCTTCTACTAGCACTGTTAGTAGATGGATATTTAAGCTATATTATCTTCTAAGGCTCCATTACCTCTGCAATATTTAAATCCTTTATAGAGGAGCAAGTGCTCCCTTATTATTCACCATACCTAGGGCTATACTTAGTCCTTATTCTTAATAACGCGTTAATCCATAAGTCAGCATAACTCCGCGAGCTCTATAAGCAGCATAGTATTAAGCTGAGATTTCTGCCGCTATATTTACTAGATTATAATCCGATTAAGGCAATATTTAATAATATTAAGGCTTAGATTAGAAGGAACTAGCGGCTAGTTAAGGAGTTTAAGAGCTTTAACGCCTTCCTATATTTTACTATCAGTCAAGTATATAGGACGTATGTAGGGCAACACTTCTAAGAGGTAGGATATATTGTAAATTAATAGATAGCTACTATCTAGATCACTTAAAGGCCAAGATCTTACTCTTAATTTAAGCCAGCGTGCCAACCTTAAAGTTATAGCGCTCCTATAAATCTAACGTCATGCCTTTACCTGGCTTCTTTGAATTTAGTATATTAATATTCCACTCTTCCTCTACTAACTTGTCTTTAATTGGCTTTAAAATTGCCCTTTACTGCTCACTATAAAAGCCTGGCTTATGTACTAGCCACTTAAAGAACTGGCTAAGCAGCTTAATTAGGTCTATTTCTAACCAAATAGGGCTAGAGTTCTAGGGCGGCTCAACGTCTATATATAGCGGAGGGTAGGGGTAATAAAGCTAAGGAGGTGGGTAATTAACTAGCCTAGAGTAAGACGCCATAAAGGCCTTAAAAAGATTATTTATTAACAGCATAGAATCTTCCTTTCCTACCACCTGCTCCTTGTGACTCCCCTAGCTCCTCTCCTTCCAGTTCACCAAGTTGACGATAATATTCTGCGACGGCTGCTTGACCATAGACGCGCTACTAAGCAGCTCTTTATTCTACTATAGGAAGTTATCCAAACTAATAGGATAATAATTAATTTCTAAATTAGGCAAGTTAGGCGACTTCTTATTCTACTAACAAGTCTTACCCTTGTTATAATAGTGAGCGTTTATATAAGGCCACCGATTAGCAATTATGGGTATTTAATTACCAGAGGCTTCCTTAGCAGTAAGTACGCCAGGTAGAGCAGCGAGTTAAGCCTATATACTTATCCTTCTACCCGCAGGCCTTACACCTAATTGCTGACTTTGAGTAGCGGTAGGAGCTTAAGTCTCTGGCTCCTTTTCCTTAACTAAATATAAGGTAAAGTTTAAGGCTAAAGATCTTATTGGCCAGCGCCAGTGCCACTCTTTGACTACATTAATAGCTTGCTTAAGATTATCGCGAGAGCAAATCTCTTAGGGGCAGTAGTTAACTTGCTGTGCCTTCTTGTACAATACAACAGCTTTAAGCTGGCTAACCTTAAACTTTCGCGGTAATAGATCTAGTAAGATCTACTCTCTCCACTCCTTTAGTTGGAATAGGTATAGATTATTGGTGTTATATATAACTAACTTTATACTAGGTAGAGTCTCTTTTCTACTATTAATAGTTGCCTTCTAAACACTTGTAAAGCGTACAGGTGGCGGCGGTGATGGTGATGACATGTTTAAATCCTTGTGCTCAGTTTCTACTGGCTCCTTGTCCTTGTCCTTGTCCTTATCCTCCTTATCCTCCTTATCCTCATCCTCATCCTCATTCTCATCCTCATTCTCATCCTCATTCTCATCCTCATTCTCATCCTCACCCTCATCTAAATCTGAATTTGCGAATGTAGGTTAAGCCGATGGCGGGGACGGGGGCAGCGCTGGTAACGGCAACGGCGACGGTAATTTTGGTCTCCTTGCCTTCCTTGCTATATACAGCTTTGGCTGCGGCTTTAGCTTCAGCTTTAGCTTCAGCTTTAGCTTCAGCTTTAGCTTCAGCTTTAGCTTCAGCTTTAGCTTTAGCTTCCTTTTAACCTTTTTAGACGGCTGGGGAGTAGCAGGAATAGGTATAGACTGAGCTTGCTTTTGTCCAGATTGTTTTAGAGTAGAAGACAACTGATGGGTAGGTAGTAGTGGCATAAAGGGCAACACTAAGAATTGTTTATAATTGGCTTAATTGGGCAAGTTACTGACTTTAATTTTAGGCAGTTATAATTAAGATTCAGCGTATTGTGATAGTAAAATTGAAATCATACTCCCTCCGCAAAATTTTGGTGAGGTGCGATGCAAATTTTTTCGCTTGGCGAATTTTTACCGATATTTCGTAAACGACTGTAAACAATTCTTAGAGGAGAAGTTAAAACTTAAGGGGTTTCTTATATAAATACGCTTTAAGGTAGTATAAGAGGGTATAAAGCTTACTATACTAATAGATTAAGCAGTTTATACGGAACTATTCCTAATAGGAAGGGCACTTAAATAGTTTAAATCTTACCTTACTAAGATATAGAAATATAGAGACATAACTACTAACTAAGAGGCTAAGTATATATTCTTAAGTTGGCAAAGATTCGCAAATTAACTTATATAAATATTTAGAGATTTAGAGGTAATAATAGTAAAACGGAAGCTTTAAAACCTAGTATAACGTACTTTAATAATAGAGTATAAAATATAGTTTTAAACGCTTACTATATAGGTTAAATAGAATAATAAGGCGCTTATAGCATAATATAAATAGGGACTTAAAGTAAAAACCTAGAATATAATTATCCTAATAAAAGATGCGAAGACCCTAAGGGAACTAATTAATTAAGTAATTAAGATTAATAATAGGATCTACTAAAGGGAATAAGCTAAGAAAGGCTAGGATAAAGTTCTATAGTTATATAAGGCATAGAGTATATAATAATAAATCTAGAGTTATAAACTATAAAATAGCGGACTAGAGCTAATAGACTTAAGCAGTACTAGAGAATCTAAGAGATAAAATAAGAAACTATAAAAACCTAAAAGTTAAAGAATTAAGTAATTATAGGACTAAGGAGCAGAGGCTAAACTAGGGATCTTAGTAGTAGAAAATATTTAGGCAAACTCTATAATAAGAGAAATACTTTAAAAAGGAAGGTTATATAAATTATAGAAAATAAGGTTATTTCACTAAAGACTATAGAGGTAGTTAGAGTAACCAAGCAGTAAAGGGCACTAGGTTATTAGAGCATAATAATATAGATATAAGCGTATTGCGCGGGACCAAGGAGTATTTAATTAAGCACTTTGCGTTTTATTATAATAATGTATACTAAATTTATAAGGACACTAAGTATGGTGTAATCTATTAGCCATAGAAGCTAGAGTTATAAGAACTTAAAGAAATTAAAAAGTTAAACAAAGAATAAAATTAACTCTATAAGCTAAATTAAGGCGTTATAGTAACGTATAGATAAAGATTAGTAGAAATAATAATAGAATTAAAGTACTTATTAATTAGTAGTAATAAGGAAGAAAAGGTAGCTAACTAAGAGTATATAAACCTTAAATATATAACAAAAGTAGAGACTAAAACTACTATAGAATAAGGTTTAGTAACAGGTATTATAACACTATTAGATACGGTATCCATTACTTTATAAGATAGAAGGAGTAATATCTAAAGATAATTAAGTAAGTAGATAACTACTAGTGCTAGTTTATACTTATTAAAGGTAAAAGGTTATAGGCTTAAGATTTTTAGGATAAAATTAAAGAGATCTAAGAACCTATAATAGATAAAAACTAATAGAAAAGGGCAATAGCTTAGTTTAAAGATAAATAAATAGGTACCAGATAAAGGTTCCTAGGGAGCTAAGATTTTAAAGAATAAATAAGGTCTATAGCAGTCCTAGAAAGATATAGTATTTAGCCTAAAGTTAAAAAGTTAATATAATAGTTAAAAGGTTTAATAATATTAAAAACCCGTTTATAAGACGCAATAGGATAAAAACTATAGAGAAGTTTAGATAGTGAATTCTTATATAGTAGGAGTAGAAGTTAGATTAGAAATTAACTATACTAGGATATATAAGGGATAGAGTACTAGTATAGGAAATTACCAATAGGCTAAGGATAGAAATACTAAGAGCTAAATAGTTAGAAAACTTAAAATAGAAAGAGGAGCTAGAAATCCTAACTAGGTTTATAAAATAGCATATAAAAGGTTATAACAACATAGTAATAAAGAGATACATCCTTATAGATAGATTATATATACTTATAGAGCTATACCAAAAATAGTTTAGGTAACGCAAAAATAATAAGTAGAAATATTTCTATATATAGCTAGATAAGAAAGCCATACTAGACTAAGCTATATTAGAAAAATAGATAAGTTATATTAAAGGAGCATTAATTATAATATTAAAGAATCTAGAGGAATGGGCTATAGACTAGAGAGAAATAATATAGATATTAGTACTAGCAAATAATATAGCAATACTTAGACTAATAGGATAAAGGTTTAAATTTAGGGACAAAGATAAGCTATAAGTTAACCTAAGACACCCAGTATATTATATATTGGCATAGATTATATATATAGATTATATATATAATATGCATAAAACACTTAAGGATAAATATTATAAGTATCTAATAAGGATATATTGGATAATAGAGAAAAAATAATTTAGAAATACTAAGTATATATATAAATGGCACCTAATAGAAGTATAGAAGTTAGGTAATTTAATACTTTAACTAAAAATATTCCTTATAGAAGAGTGCTTAAACGGATAATAGTAATAGGAGTGTACTAAAAATATATATCTATAGTATATTAAGGGGGAAAAATGAACTAAATATTAATCTAAGGAGGACTAAGTATAATTAGGATCTAGTAGCTATTAGTTAGGAAAAGGAGAGGCTTATAGGACTAAAGGGAGCTAGTAGTAAAGCCTTAAACCCTTAAAGGAATTTAAAGACAATACCTAAATTTATAAATTAATTAGTAAGATTAAAAGTTTAAAGTACTAGTGGATAGTAGAGTAATAAAAAACTATATATTACTAGCAGCGGTTAAAAGAATAGGGTTACTATATAGATAAAAAAGAATATCTATACCTATTAATAATAATTTTAAAAGATCTAATAGCCTATAAAGGAGGCATTATTAATCTTAAAATAGGACCCATTTAGATAACCATTAAAGGAAGATAAATTAAGATATCTTTTAATATCCTACTATTAGGAAAGGATAAGGCAATACTAGGAATACCTTAGTTACAGAAATATAATTTAAAGATTAATTAAGTTATAGGTTAGGTTAATATTAAAAACTTGAATACTTAATAACGTAAGATATAATAAACTACTAAGATAGTATAGTTCTAAGTTAGAGTAATATATAAGGAGACTAAGCGAAGCTTAAGTTATGTACTAAAGAGATATTATAAGTACGGCAAAAGTTATAAAGCCTAGAAAATAAAAAGCTATTAAAGTATATAGTATAAAACTATAAAATAGAATTAGAACTAGGAATAAGTCCAAAGTTCTTTCTAATCTATAAGTTAATAGAAGACGAGTTAAGAGCACTTAAAAAGTTTATCCAAGAAAACCTATAAAATGGGTATATTAGACTATTATAGTTATTAGCAGGACATCTAGTACTATTTATACTAAAGAAGAGCAGAAAACTTAGGCTATGTATTAACTATAGACAGTTAAATAGCATTATAAAAAAGGATAAGTATTCTTTACCCTTAATTAGTAAAATCTAAGATAGAATTACTAATGCGCAAATCTTTATAAAGATAGATTTAAGATAGGCATACTATTAGATTAGGATTAAGAAAGGCAATAAATAAAAGGCAGCCTTTAGGTTAAAGGAAGGACTATATAAGCTATTAGTTATATAATTCGGACTTATAAACGCACTAGTAATATTTTAGAAATAAATTAATAGTATATTAGGAGAACACTTTAATAAATTTATTATGGTATATCTTAATAATAATATTATCCACTTAATAAGGAAGAATACAGAGAATATATTAAATAGGTCTTAAAGAGACTATAAGAAGAAAAGATGCTAGTAGTAATTAAAAAAATACGAGTTCTTTATTAGAAAGACTAATTTTATTAAATTTATTATTAAACTAGGCAAGATCTATATAGATCTAAAGAAATTCAAAGCTATAGTAAGTTAGCAAGAACTAGAGAATGTTATATAGTTAAGATTATTCCTAGGGTTTATAACTACTATAGAAGGTTTATTATATAGTGGTTAAAGAATATTAAACCTTTTATAAGACTTATAAAGAAAGAAGAACTATAGATATAGGGTAATAAGTAAAAGAAGCTGTTTAAGAAACTTAAAGAATTGTTTACTTAGAATCCAATCCTTAAGATCTATTAACTAAAGCTAGATATAGTTAAGAAACGGACGTATTAGACTTTATACTAGGAGTATACTTACTATAGAAGCACTAAGACGTATAGCATCTAATAATATACTATAGTTAGAAGATAATACTACCAGAACTAAACTATAACATTTATAACAAGGAGTTGTTAGGTTAGTTATAGTACTTAAGAAGTAGAGAGCATTCTTATAAGGTATAGAGAAACTATTTATAGTTAAAACGGACCATAAGAACCTAACGGGGTTCTTAATAATAAAAGAACTTAACTATAGATAGGTTAAATAGGCGGAAATGCTTATAGGATATTACTTTAAAATTTAGCATATTAAGGGTACTAAAAACATAAGACTAAACACAACGTCCAACGATTAAAGAAGGCTAAGATTATACTTATTGCTACAGTTACTAAAAGAGAGGGTATAATTAAATACCTATAATTTTAGCTTAATAAGCACATTCGTAACGATACCAGACACCCCTCTACTGCATATAACGCCACCCATGTCTTTACGCCCCTGGCAACCTCACCTACTCGACGCTCGACGGAGGGTTAGCGCCAAGTAGTTTCGCCTAATAGGAACCCCTACTACAGCGACAATAAAAGCCATAATAACTAAACCTAAACTACCACTATAGGGTCTAATACACGCTACCCTAATCCCCTAATCTTTAAGGGTGACCGCAAGGAATATAGCCACTAGAAGATACAAATCTATAAAAAACTAACCTAGAGCGCCTGCCTTTTCCCCACAAAAGATGCTAAGATTGGCTATATTATTGGGTGAATAAAGGGCATCCCGTTTAATAGGCTCTTTGCTCGATGGGAGACTAGCAGTCCCTAAAAGTAGCAGTCCCACTAGGAAGTCCTTAATAACCTTAACCAAATATACCGCGACCATAACCTAGTGGCCACCAGTTAAGCCAAACTATGTGCCCTAAAGATGAGTTCTACTGAATTATTTGATGAGTTCTATGTTAAATTCTAGGAATATACTAAAGTCCTTGCTTGAGATGATGCTGAAGACCAGAAAGACCTTTTTAAAAAAGTCACTTATCGCCTTAGTTACGCAGCCGCCAGCCACAATTATAACGACATTTATGATATGGTAGTAGCCCTATAGAAGATTAAATAACGGCTAAACTAGATTGCTACTACAAACCCCTACCCAAAGACCTCCCTATAGAAGCCCTCTGGACCTACTAAACTACCGACGCCTATTACCCTAAGCAATACTACTGGTCCTAATATCGACCTCTCTATACTAACCTTCCCGTAGAAGTTACTAGACGGAGAACGCGAGCTACTCCGGAAGCTAAGGCGTTGCTATAGATGCCATTAAGAAGGCTATTATAGCTATAGCCTAAACTGCCTAATAGCTAGGTTTAGTAGCTGCCGCCTAATATCTAACCTAGTACCCTAAACACTAAATACGTCGCTATATACCACTACCGTATAAGACGAAGACGCAGTAATAGCGGTAGAGTTGGATATAGAAACGGAAAACGCCAAGTCCCAGCCCTAAGTTATAGGTTGGGACATCCTAATAATAAGGGGATCTATATATTAGCCTGCTTAATAGATAACTTAGTAAAGATAAATGGATGGAAATAGATAGTTTTACCTATAATAGGAATTACTGCCAAAAAATAATATAAAAGCCGTTCTATAATTGATTGCGGAGCTATTAATAAATTTGTAGATATCTAATTTATATGTACTTATAACCTATTTACTTTACCCCTTACTAAAGCCCGCGCCCTATAACTTGCTGACGGTAGTTGTACCGCATAGAAGATTACCTATATGGCATAACTCTACCTAGATATAAACGGGCACTAGGAAGAGCTTTAGGCCTATATTACACCACTTACTAACTACCCTATTATCCTTACAATAAACTGGCTTGAATAACACAACCCCACTATTAACTGGAAAAAGAGAGAAGTAACCTTTAACTCTAAATACTGTAGAGAGACTTGCCTAGGATATAGCCTAGCCGCCTCTATCTACTCCCTAGAATACCAACCTAAGGAACCCCTTATTACCCTACCTATAACCAACTGCCACTATGTAAGTGCCGCGGCCTTCTACCGTATAGCATGTAAGAAAGGCTGGACTGTTACTGCAGCCTCCTGATTATGACTATATAAGCTTAATAAAGAATAGGACTATATCCTCTATAGTAATAGGATAGACATAGTTAACCTCCTAGAAAACGATGCCCCTATAGAACTCTACGGACTTTTACCTTTAGACTTTAAGAAGTTTATAAAGCTTAAAAAAGGACTTACTAATAAGGAACTCCGCAAGCTCCTCCCTAAGAGGTACTATAACTTTATTAATATATGCTTATAAAAGAGCGTAGATATACTCCCCCTATATTAACCTAATAACCACGCTATTAATATTAAATAAGGAAAAACGCTACCCTATAAGAGACTTTACCTAATATTAAAAGATAAACTCCTAGTTGTTAAAAAGTATATTGATGAACACCTTAATAAAGGATTTATTCGTCCTAGTATGTCCCTAGCAACCGCCCCTATCCTCCTTGCTAAGAAGCCAGGAGGAGGTATCTAATTCTATATTAACTATAGAGGACTTAACGCTATTACGATTAAGAACCGATACCCTATACCGTTTATATATAAAACTCTTAAGCGGCTTAGTTAAGCCAAAATCTATACTAAGCTTGATATTATTGCCGCCTTTAACCACCTTTAAATATGGGAAGGTAATGAATAGAAAACCGCATTTGTATTACGCTTTGGCCAATTTAAATATACCGTTATGCCCTTTAGCGTATATAACGGCCCAGGCAGCTTCTAAAGCTACATTAATAACGCCCTATGGGACTACCTTAATGACTTCTGCTCTGCGTACCTAGATGATATACTTATTTATAGTAACAATCCCTTTAAGTATACTAAGCACGTTTAAAAGGTCCTATAGCGCCTTAGGGACGCAGGACTTTATATTAATTTAAAGAAGTGCGAATTCTCAGTTATAGAAGTAAAATACCTTAGACTAATTATTACTACTAAGGGTGTCCGTATGGACCCTAAGAAGGTATGTATAATTACCAAATAGCAAACCCCTAACTGTATTAAGGACGTATAAGCTTTCCTTGGTTTTGCTAACTTTTATTAAAAATTTATATACAACTTTTTGGGTGTTGTAGTACTATTTATAGTAATAATGCAAATGAAGGGCCTGTCCGTGAAAGAAAGAAAAATATATCTATATTTTATCTAGATGCCTAAATACGAGAAGGCGTTCTAAGACCTTAAAGATGCTTTTACTAAAGCACCTATCCTAGCCCACTTTATACTAGGACGATAACTTTATCTTAAGACTAACTCCTTAGACTATGTTAACGCACGCGTCCTTTTCTAAATAGGTAATAACGGCCTTCTCTACCTAGTCGCATTCTACTTGTCTAAGCTTACACTACAAGAATGTAACTATGAGATCTATAATAAGGAACTTCTTGCGATTATATAAGCGTTTAAGGAATTCTAACTGGAACTCTTCTTAGTAGAACCTAACTAGCTAACTAAAGTCCTTACAGATTATTGCAATCTTAAGTACTTTATAACTACAAAATAGCTAAACTGATGCTAAGTACGCTGGAATAAGTTCCTCTCTAGTTTTAACTTCAAAATTATATATAGGCCAGGAGTATAAGGTACTAAGCCTAATAGCCTAACACGCCGCTTATAAGACCTTCCTTAGTTTAAAGATAACCCCTGCAACTAGTTCCAACAACAGACGATCCTAAAAGCATGAAATTTGGCCCTAGGTATGCTACCTATAATAGAGCTAACTGTACCTTAGCTCTATACTACAGAACTAGAATTACCTCCTAAAATTAACAAGCTTATTACTATGGCATATAATATCTCTATTAACCCATTACTGCATTAACTTATTGCCGTAAAGACCGCTAGCGCTTATACGCTGCTGACTAACCTCCAAAGCTTAGGCTAGATTGATATGGCAGCCTTAGAAGTAAAAGAGAACAGGCTCTATTATAGAGGCCGTCTATTCGTCCCTAACTTAGAAAATCTATAATGGTAACTAATCTAAATAGCCCATGACCTCTGATTAAGCGGCTACCTAGGTAGAGGAGGAACCTATAAGCTTTTTAGCCGATACTACTTCTAGCCTAAAATAATAGACTTAGTTGAACGCTTTATAGGCGCCTGCTACGGTTATAAGCGCGCTAAGGCCTTTAATATAAAGTACTAAGGATTACTGCACCCTCTACCAGTACCTATATGACGATGGGCAGATATTGCTATAGATTTCGTTATTAACCTACCACCCTATAAATGACACGGCTATACCTACAAGAATATCCTTATAATAATATACCGACTTATAAAAGAGCGCCACTACGTCCCAACTGAAGGTTTAGCCGTTAGCGACGTTACTAACGCCTTTCTCCGCAAAATCTACTAATTATATAGGTTACCTAACTTGATTACGTCCGACTAAGGCATATAGTTTAGCTTTAATATATGGAGACGAATCTGCTAATGCTTTAGCATTTCCGTTAAGATGTCTATATTCTTCTATTATAAAACTGCTAGATAACTAGAAAACGCTAATGCTAGCATAAAAGTGTACCTATGACAGGTAGCCGCCTATAGTTAAAACGACTGGGTGGATCACCTCCCACTAGATAAATTTACAGCGAATAACTATGTCTTAACTACTACAGGACTTGCCCCGTTCTTTGCAAATAAGGGATATTACCCCTAATCTAGCATAGAGCCACTAGAACCTGTTAATAAGAAACTGCCATATAGAAAACGCCTTAAAATGCTACTTGCCAACTAGTATACAGACCGCATGAAAAATCTACTTGACTACTGTAAGGGAGAAATGGCCTGGGCTTAAGTAAAGCAGGCCTACTTTGCTGACCGTTATAGAACGCCACCACCGGAGATGCGTGTTAGCGACTAGGTATGGCTAGATATACGCAATATCTCTATACAAAGGCCTATAAAGTCACTTAATTATAAGAACCTTGGCCCCTATCTAATTAAACAAGTCATTGATAGGGGAGCCGTATATAAGCTAGAGCTCCCGCCTGCCCTAGTTACCCGTGGGATATGGCCCATATTCTACCTATAGCTACTACACCTTTACTAGCCTAATCCCTTACTGGGATAGATATAGCCTAAACCCTTACTAGTACTAATCTGAGATAAGAACAAAGATGAGAACCATAAGGAGTGGACCGTTAAATAAATTATTAACTCTAAATACTTTAGTAAAGGCAGAGGACGGCGGCTCTACTATAGAGCTATCTACGCAGGATTTGACATAGATTAGCCAGAATGGCAACTATGGGAAGACTTCGAAAATGTAAAGGACCTAATTAGCAACTTCCACCACGCAAACCCACAGAAACTGGGCTTAAGCAGAGATTTTATACCTAATCCTCTATAGGAGCCCTTATAGAGTTAAACCGTTGTATATTGCTATATAAGGGCAAATTGCCGTTAGATTGCCGCAGATTGCCATTATATGATGGCAAAGCGCGATTACGTGACCAGAATATTGTTGAGATGTCTAGAAACTTTAACTGGCGGTTAAAGTTATCTGATTGGTTGGATTCTTAGGTGCCAAGCCTTATTATACAACATTATTATAAACCTTTAGCAATACCCCCTTTTTCTTTCTCTTCTCTATACCTTAAGTGTCCCTTCTACCTTAAGTGCCCCTTCTATATATATATAGTAACCACAGCGTCGCCGGAGCTCCGCCTCTATAGGAGGGGGGGTAGTGTCACGGAACCCCACCGCAGGGGCCTCTATGAGAGAGCCCCGTGCTCCCGCGTATACCTCGCGTATAGCTTATGTCAGCTACGCGTAGGTATATCACCTCCTTACGCCCTTGACCCTTACGATCGATCGCGTAACGTCTTGTAGACTCCTCGAATACATACGCTCTGTAGCCATTGCCCCCGTCCCGTGACACTTATTACTGGATAGGATTATAACGCAATCCTTATAATAGTAGATAAATTAACTAAGTAGGGCTATTTTATAGCATATATAGCAAAAATCTATATTAGAGAAGTATTTATAAGACACGGAGCACTAATAAAGATTATATTAGATAGAGATTTAAGATTTATAGCAGTATTCTAGGAAGTATTCTTAGCGGAATAAGGGGTTCGCGTAGTAATATTAATAGTATATTACCTATAAATAGACGGTTAAACGGAGAGACTAAACCAGATATTAGAGCAATACTTAAGGCATTACGTTAACCATACGTAAAATAATTGGGTATTATTATTTACTAGTTATATAGTTTATATATAATATAACACTATAAGAAGGGATAGGCATATTAACTTTTAAGGTAAATTATAGGTATAAACCAAGAATATTATTATTGCTATATTAAGTAAAGAAAATAAGTAGTATAGATAAGTAAAGAATAGAGAACCTAATAAATTTTTATATATACCTTAAGGAAATAGCTAAACTAGTATAAATAAGGATAAAAAGGTACTATAATGCTAAGAGATTTAAGGGACTAGATCTTAAGGAGGGAGATAAAGTATGGCTACTATATAAATTTTTTAAGCGTTAACAACTAAGTAAGATATTAGACTATATTAGACTAGGACTATTTATAATTAAAGCAAAGATCTTAGAAGTTATATATAGATTTAACTTACTAGAAAAAATGAAGATCTACTTTATATAGTATATTATAATACTAAAGCCAGTATATAGAAATATTAAGCCACTAGTTTATAAGGTAGGTATATAAAGAGGATAAGAGGAAGAGAAATAAGAAGTTTTAAAAATTATTAGTTATAAGGATATTAATAATAAAATATAGTATAATATTAAGTAAATAGGCTATAATAAAACTACTTAAAAGCCGCTAGATAACCTAAAAAAACGCTATAAAAAAGGTATAAGAGTATTAAAAGAAATTAAGCTAGGTAGTATTAATAAAGAAGAATTACTAAAAAATAAGTTATCTAAGGGGGACCTAAGAGGAGCAATTGCTATATTACTTAGAATTGTTTCTATCCCTAGTAGATATAAATCCTTTCTTTTATTATCGGAATGTTAGTTATGTGACGTGGTCACGAAACCACGAAGCGAGGCTAGCTAACCTGACCTTGGAGCAACCCCTTACTTCTAGACAATTAATAACTACCAACTTTAACACCGCATACGTATCGCAATACAGTGATATTCGTGTACGTTGATAAAGCGAGTATACCGACACTGATTAGTAGACGTATAGATTAGGAAATACGTAATAAGCTAGAGCTTAAAAACCGTACTAGAAACAGTACATGGATTGCCTAGCCTTGTCTATTTCAGTTAAAGGAGAAAGCTATATTACCCTTAAAGCTTAAGACCACGTATTAGCTTAACTGCTAACGCGTTAGATCGCCTAGAGAATTATATCTTTACTTGGAGAAGATTACAACCTCCCTTAAGCTTAAGAGAATTTGTACTGGCCTTATAGCCAATACAACAGATCGCTGAGAGAATCGCAGTCTTGCTAAGAACACTTTATAGGCCCGATGGCTGTAAAGGACGTATATACCCAAACACCCTTACCTTAATACCCTTATTGTGGTTTGCAAAAGTATTGCGAAAATCAAATTAAGCGAGCCACGCACACACAACATTGACTTTTGGTGAGTTCACTATACAAATCGTATGCCTACCACGCCTAATACGCTTATATTTGCCTTTTATGCCGAAACGAATCCCTTAATGGCAGCTTTATTAAATTCTAGTAGCTTTTCTATTTGATTAGTCTATTAAGTGTATTATAGCAGCTATAAAGTTACACATTTCAACTATATACCGATTTTAGCTTAATCTTGACCTCTATGGGGAGGCATACCCCCCCCCTAATCTTAAGATTGGGCGGCCAAGAGCTATAGATAAGGCATATGAGAAAGTTCGTAATATATAATATTATGGTGTTGAGTGTACTAATATTTATATAGGCCCTTATTGCTTACCTAGAGGACTGCCTAACTGCCTTTCTTAACGAAATGGCCTGGTTCCTATGGGACGATTATAACATTATAGTATCCTTCTTATCCATTTGGCGAACTCTCCGACGTAATAGGTAGAGTAGAAAGGTCGTATAAAGGAGAGTGTAGGAGCGCTCTAAGGACCTATGTGCTGCATGGAAAGGACGCTAATGTATATGGGACGTTGATCGCCTTATATTTATTAACGAATTAGGCGCCAATGAGAGGACTAGGTATAGGAAGTTTGGCTAGAGCCCCATAAATGTTTCTGCAATTAATACTGTATTAATTAAGCGATTAGAACGCTGGAGTATTCTTCCTGCTTATATAATTAACGGCTATTTCCCTAGGACTCTTATCTGGTAGGGCTTAATTACTGCTGAAATATTTAACGCCTGGATTGAATCTGCAGTTCTACTACATTGTATTCCTGGCCATATAATCTTAGTATTAGATAACGCTTTAATATATAAAAGCCAGGTAAGGAAATGATCGCGTATATAGTAGAGCTATATATTCTAACTAGTAGATGTAGGAATTTATAAACCTCTGTGCAGCCGCCTAAATCTATATCGAGTATCTTCCTCCTTATTGCCCAGAGTTTAACCTAATTGAACTTTCTTTTCACGATCTAAAGGCGTGGATTTGATTAAACTTTGATATAATTAAGGACTATTAAAGCTTTGGTGCATTCCTGCAGTTTAGTGTATAGTGCATAGGATTATGTTGCTTAGCAGAAGGACACTTTTGGCAGGCTAGCTACCTAGTAGAGAACTAGTTAGGGACGCAATCTTTTATAATCTGGTGCTGGGTATATATAAATTAATAACTTACTGTCCCTTTTGTATTGCTCGAAACGTCTTAAGCTTACGCCTTAGTTGTAGTAGGAGGCCTGCTATAAGGCCTAACTTCTCCTCCTATACCTGCCTACTTATCCCTATATGCAAGGCCTCTAAGTTGTAGAAGTTCTTAATAAGTATATTAAGAATAAATTTAAGCTTAGTTTAAAGCTTTGGTGTTATCTAGTTAAGCCATTTTCTTACCTAGTTAAAGAATTCGCGAAGCCTTTCCTTAGAATTGGAGTCGCTAGTAATAGGACTAGTTAGTAGCGCTAGTGGTAGTATAGGGGGGGTAGCTACTGAAGCTAGAGCTACTAGAGGTGGCTGAGGTGGTTGCTAAGGTGGTTAAAATAAGTTCTGTTGTCCTCCGGTGTTGTTATAGTAGTTAGGGGGGGTCCTATAGGGGGGGGGGCATATTAGCCTTGGGTAGGATGATAGCTATAATTATTAACTCCTAATTAAAAATATCCTCCTGGCCCGTGTGCCCGCTACCTGCCCCTCCCTATACCCCCTACAGCTCCATTCTTGACTGAAAGACGGATGGTAATAGCAGCAGGAGGTTCCTCCTTAGTAGCTTTACTATTCTTAATTTGATTGCCCTATGCCCTTATTATAAGGTAATCGACTAGGTAGTAAGAATAAGGAAGCTCTAGGTTCCCATTTACCTAGCAGGTCCCCCTACTATTAATATATATTTTTACGCTGCAAGGCCACTGGAAGGCTATTAAAGGAGCTAGATTACCTGAAAGAACTTCTACTAAGATGCTTTTAGGTAGGGCAAGACGCTGGGTAATAGTTGCACTTATATTGCCCTTCTTCTTAGGTGTATTAGATATACCTTGGTTAAGAATATTTAACAAATGCGCGCTTATTTGTGTACTGCCCGGTAAGGCAATACCAGAAGTATAAGGAGAGGCGTACTTTAGAGCAGGTGGAGGCATCTTAGTTAATATAACTACTACTTCTATACGTAGTCCTTTCTTCTTATTTGTATGCTAGGTCCTTATAATTTTATCAAGCTCGTAGATATGTACTTTGGTATAGATATCTTGCGGGACAATATTACGAGCTATTATATGATTATAGGAAGCGGCCGCCCTAATAGAGTACTTGTCCTCAAAGGATCTGTTTGGATGATTGGCTTTGACTTTATTAATCTAGCAGTTGATTTTAGTAAGAAGCTCTCCACCAACAATATACTGCGTAGAAGTTGAAGCAAGATCTGCCTCTGCTACGCGAGCTTTCCAAATTGCTATATAGTATATCTATACTATATCGGGCTCCGAGGGAGTTGGTGAGCTTAAATCTACGCTAATAACTTAATCGGGTGTATTTTTACATCTTGGCGGAGGCCTTAAAGGATTAGTAGCTTTAGTGGGCTTCTTCCTAGATATTAACTTTAGATTTAAACTATTCTAGCTTGAACGCCTAGCAGGCTTCTAAGTACGCTGATTTAATTTAGAGGCTTTAGTAGCCTTAGTAGATTAGGCGACTCTGGCAGCTATAGGAGCTTCTATAGCACCTCTAGTTGGACGAACTATACGCCTACTAGCTATTTAAAAGCCTTCCTCTTTCTCTAGAGGCTTACGAGGCTCCCACTTAATAGTTAGATTAACTAGCTCTATATCCTTATCCTTATTGTCTTCCTTATCTAAGCTCTTATCTAACTCCTGTAACTCTAACTCTACTTCTTCCTCCCCTACCTCCTCCTCCTCCTCCTCCTCCTTCTTAACGTCCTCGTTGCAACTAGGCTGCGGAGGCAGGTAGCGCACTAGAACTATACACAGGCCTATATAAACAGGCATCTTGGGTTAAGTAATAGTATTCCGCTTAATTAGTTAAGAGCCTTGTGTAAATTAACTAGCGGCTTGTTTCTGGAGGCTCCTGCGGGCTACCATGGCGCCTATAACACTCAAAAATTAACCTAGATGGATAATATAATATAAATATAAAACCTCACTATTTTGGAAGTAAAAATAATACGTGTAGGCGTGGCAGGTATATGATTTGTATGGTGAACTCACCAAAAGTTGATGTTGTGTGTGCGTGGCTCGCTTAATTTGATTTTCGCAATACTTTTGCAAACCACAATACCTCAACACCCTTACCTTGACGACCTCAACCTTGACCTCAACCTCAACCTTAACCTTGACCTTAACCTTAAACTACAACATATACAAGGACTAGTACACTGCTTTGCACAACAAGATAGATCTTAAATAGAAGGAGAGAATCGCCAGACATGGTTACGGGATTGATATAGTAACTGCCTTAGAGGAAGACCTGGAAGAATATGTGGAAACGAAAATCTATAAGTATATATATAAGAACTTTACGGATTATACACTATGGTCGCTATTCTAAGAAGAATTTGAAGGCTTTACTATTGAGGACTTTAGAAAGATATGCTCTATTACTAGAGTAAAGCTCTATACTTATCTACTCTAAAGAGGAGTATATGTTGCTACACACAGCAACAAATACCCACTTTATAAGGTTTTGTATAATATCCTTATAGAAGAGGAACCTTATAAATGGACAGATAAGGAAATTATAGGAGCTCTTAAGGAAGTCAGCCCTATAATTATAGTGGCACTATAAGAATAACTTAACTTAATATAAACAGCTCTAATATTAAATTAAGCTATAACCCTGTTAGTTATAGCCTCTTTAGTTCCTATAACCCCCCCCCCTATAGCCCACTACCTTCCTATATGGTACCGACGCCTGTAAACTATTAACTACCTCCACTACCTCTAACGCCTATAATCCAGTCTATAGCTATAGCTATAACACCTAGAATATAAATACCTACCCCTATAACACCCTAACTAGCTGTTGCATCTATACCCTAGTAAACTGCACTAACTGCCACCTAATAGCAAGCTGCACCTACCTTTACCTAGGATTAACTACTTACCCTCCTTACTTAACTCCTACAGACGTAGAATTAGCAATATTGCCTACGGTAACTGCCTCTACCCTCCCTTTAGCAACCGCTCCTACCCTACCTAGTGCCCCTCCTGCCTAGTATCTTTACCCTGGTACTGCCAATACCGACCCTACTATGCACCTGCCTATGTATAGCAAAGAGGCAGCTACTATTGCCAAGATCTACACAGATGACTAGAAGTACAATGGAGTGAGTAATAGCTTTAACTTTAAGTTAACTATCTTCTATAATATCTGTAAGAGAGCTGGTCTACCTCCTAAAGGCTATATAACTGTATTCCTAACTATGCTAAAGGGACTTGCTTAGGATTACTACTACAATAGCAGCCTTTTAACTAGATTATTTACTGAGGTATATAACTATATACGTTACTTCTTTAAAGGACTAGAGTACTATTAGAGAACCCTTACTAAATAGAACGCCACTAACTTCTAAGGAATTATTAATGAGAACCCTAATAAGTAAATCTATTAGAGTTTCCAACTACTTCTTAATAAGCTCTTAAAATATCGCTATGGATTACACCTAGAGTTTTATATAAACCTCTTCCTTACGAATAAGCTAGTTACCGCTTGCTAAGGAGTACTAGTATGCCGTATTGCTATTTCTAACCCTTCTGAAGACCTCTCCTAGTTAATTAATAAGTTATAATCTTCTATAGTTATATAGGAGAAGGAACACCCTTTTTAGGCCCTAATAAGACCGTCTTAAGGAGCCTACTTTACGGATTGTATATACCGCCGTGATATCCGTAACAACCGTGACTAAACCCGCTCCTATAGATAAAACACCGTCAGATCCCTAAAGGCCAAGTGCTATATTTACCAAAAGGAGAGCTGCCGCTTATAGAAACATATAGAGGAGGAGCGGAACTATTCTAGAAATAAGTACAAAAGACGTTTTAATAATAATAAGGGCCGCAATGGTAACTTTAAAGAACGCTTTAGATAATATACTATCTACTATAAAGAAGACAATAATAATAAGTGCAATAAGACTTTTAAAGCTCTTGTGCTAGATATAGATACTGATAAAAACACTAATAATGATAACAGTAAGGAAGAATTAGAAGACCCTAATGGCTACTACCTTATATTATTTGGGACTCTTACTATAGACAAAGCAACGTCTATAAGTGTAGAACTAGCTAATAAGGCTTATACTTACTTACTTACTGCAACCTCTATGGAACCTACTACGGAAACTGACCCGTTTAACTACAATATAATAACCGCTACTTTACGCTATACTTCTATAGTATTTATGGGAATTATAATTGATACTAATACGTTAAAGAAGTCTATAGCCGGTTACAGATAATCCTAGGCACTATAGAACGCGGACTAATCTGTAAGACTTAATACCTTAACTAAAGGACAAGTTAATGTGTAGTTTGGTATTAGAATTACTATCTCTATTAAAACTACGGATATTGTTACCCCTATAGGCAAGATATAGTTTCATATTGTCTATATAGATACCCCCTTCTTGCTCTGTTTAGCGGATATGGATAAACTCCAAATCTACTACAACAACCTTAGAAACGTTGTTATTACTCACACTAAAAAAGTGCTAGTAGTGTGACGGTTTGGCTACCTATTTCTCCTATAGAGCTTATTACTATAGTTATATTTATCTGAATCCTTTAACGCGAACCCCTGCTACTTAATAGATATAGAGCTATGGCGCCTATATCGCCAATTTAGACATCCCTTAGTTAAGAAATTGTAAAAGCTACTCTACTATACTGGCTATAAAACTAATAGAATGGCTATTAAGTAACTAACCAAGTTCTACTACTACTATTAGAAGTTTAGCAAATTACTAGGCAGATTCCGCTTCACCCTATAAAACAATGTTAATTTTAACTATAATATTATTGTTGATATTATATACATTAGCGGATCACCCCTCCTACACGTTATTAATGAAGGAACGCGATTCTAAGCTAGTAGATGGCTATAAGACATTAGCACCAAACACATATAGGACGTTCTATGGATGTGCTAGATTAATACTTATCTAGGGCCACCAGACCTAATTACCTATAACACCAGAAAGAACTTCGTTAATAAGAAATTCAAGCAATACGCTACTATTATGGGAATTAGTATAAAGGGAGTACTGGTTGAAGCACATAACTTTATTAGAATGGTAGAGCGCTACTATAGTCCATTACGGCGAGCCTACTAGATTATTATAACTGAAATACCCAATATTAATAAGGAGATGGGACTCTAAATAGCGTTTAAAGCAATTAATGATTTAGCTAGCCCTAAAGGACTAGTTCCTATACTTCTAGTCTTTAAAGCCTACCCCCAAATGGTTAAATCCAATGTACCATCCCCTACTATTATATAACGCGCTGCCGCAATTAAAAAGGCTATGGTAGAGATATAGAAGCTATAAGCTGAATAACAGATCGCTAATATGCTAAATATACAAAACGGACCTAATGCTAATGCGATTTATAATCTCCTACTAAACTTACCTGTTTTGGTCTGGAGAGAAGGAAACACTAGCTAAAGTGGCTATTAGGACAGGCTATTTACCTTACTTACCGTTAAGGGTGAAATATGCACTGTTAAGCTGTCTAGCGGACCTATAGCCTTCTAATCTACAGTTATAAAACCCTACCTTTAAGCAACTGAATTTCAGGAGCAAATTATTAGACTAGAATCGCCACCTAAACCTCTACTTAGGTTAGCCCTTTCTAAGACTGTCTTAGAGAGACCTACTAAAGCTTAGTAACAACCCCCAAAATAAGGCAGAGGACGCCCTCGTAAATACCCTCTACTTATGGCTATAACTGATATCACCATCTACCTACAGGATGACAGTTAATTTTGTAATGGAACCTTGTAGCAGGAACTACGGTAGGTCCTATTATTAGGCTAGGTATGTAGGTAAGAATAAATTAACAACGTAATAATAACTAGTGGAGTAGTTGCCTAATAGATTAACTCCAATTGTATTCTAAGATTCACTATAAGGAGAGAACTATCTATAGTAGGGACTAAGGTCCTTTAAATACACAACCATACTCCTAAGAAATCCTCTCTTGTACGTAAGGTACGTGTTGTACGTGTTATACATAGACATACACCGTATATACTTCGTATACTGCGTATAATATTATATAACTCGCGTACTATTCCTTATTATATAGTTCTACCAGATCTATCCTAGACTGTACCTATATTAACCAACTAGCTTCCTACAACTCTTCCCCAAGTAGTTATAACATTATACTTAAAGCGTCTATAATACTATCTCCCTCCTCTTTATCTTTGTCCTTAAAGATTCCTAACATCTCCAAGTCGTCTACTAGAGGTGTAATATCCGTTTAATTAGTCTGGTTAATATTCTTACTTATTATGCCTAAAGCTTCTTCTTCTTTATAAGCGCAATATTGTGCTCGCACTATGGCTGCCATACTGTCGCTTAGTAAGATAATGTCGTCTCCATGTTCTCGTTATGCGAAAGTAGGGTTAGTATATATTGTAATGGCGAGTCCCTTATCTTAACAACCCTTATCTTGCTTAGAGTGCACTAAAGCAAACGTTTAATTATCCTGTAACGTTCGCTCTATTTTTAACGCTAAATATGCGCATTCTATAACTCTTAGTAGTCTTTAAGTTCCCTAAGTAACTTGTTATAGGGTCTTATATTTAATCTACCACTGCGAAACTTAAGTCTAAGTTAGCCGCCGTATACGCTAAACTCCACCATTCTGCTAAAGAGACCGCTTAGGCCCTTAAGGCTTAACGTTGCTCCTTTAAGTCTTAGTAGGTTACGTTCGCTCAGTTAACCCTTCTTAAGAAGGTTTATAAGAAGGTTTGTTTTAAGGAGTAGAAACTAGTCCAACAGGGTCTTAACAAGTTAGGTAATAAAAGGACTAGCTCTCCTCCTATAAGGGAAATAACTCCGAGTAGCTTAGTAATTGCTTCTCTTGGGTCCCCCTTAGCCGATTTATTTTTTAGCGATCCTTCTTTGTTGATATTACCTAACCTACTTTCTTTTAATACTCCCTTACCTTTCCCATAGCGTTCCCTAGGTTGCTTAGTGGTTTTTAGGTAGTCTTACTATAGCCTATCCACCTTACTTTATACTATATTTTGTTATCTACGTCCTCGTAACTAATAATCTTTAAAACTTGCTATTTTTCTTCCTCTTGTCCTCTATACGTGTTTGCCTTATAGATTAGTAGCTTAATATTCCCGTATACTGGCTCTAGCATTGCAATATATTATATAGGGTAGATCTTTATTTTAGCTAATAGGTTTAACTTATATGTAACCAATGAAATTCTCTGCTTAATTTTAAAAGGTCCTAGTCTAATATAGTCTAACTTCTTGCTTGGTCGTCAACTCTTGAAATTTTTATATAGTAGTCACACTTTATCTCCCTCCTTAAGATCTGGTCCCTTAGATCTCTTAGTATTATAGTACCTTTTTATTCGTTCTTATACTAGTTTAGCTGTTTCTATAAGGTCTGTATAAAGATTTATTAACATCTCCATTCTTTATTTAGCTGTGCTACTCGTCTTCTTTACTTAATGTTAATGTGGCGATAATGATGTTCTTAGTTTATATCCGTAATTCGCCTTAAATAGTAATGTCCCTATTCCTTCTTGTGGTATTGCATTGTATACAAACTATATAACTGGTAATAATAATACCCAATTATTCTGTGCGTAATTAATATAATGCCTTAGATACTATTCTAGTGTCTAGTTTAGTCTTTCCATTTGTCCGTCCGTCTGCGGATAATATACTGTAGATATTGCTGCACAAATCCCTTATTCTACTAGAAATACTTCCTAAAATACTATTATAAATCTTGGATCTCTGTCTGATATAATTTTATCTAGTGCTCTATATCTTATAAACACTTCTTTTATATAGATTCTAGCGATATCTTCTACTAATATCTCTTTAGTGTATGCTATGAAGTATCCCTACTTTATTAGCTTGTCTACTATTACTAAAATCGCGTTATAATCTTATCCTATAATAGGATCTTTTGACTTTGGTAACTTAATAATAAAGTCCTATAATATAACCTCCTATGGTCTTCCTGGTATTTTGATAGGTTATAGCCCTCTATACGGCTTGTACCTCGTTGGTTTGTTCCTTTAGCAATCTAGATACTCTTTTATAACTTGTCTTGCTAGCCCCTAGATTCCTTAAATAATATACTCCTTTTAAAGTCTTAATACTAAGCCTGTAGCTCTGTTATATCTTTATATTATTCCCTTGTGGAATTCCTTAACAAACTCTTTTATAATAGACTTAGGCATATATATTGCTTCTCTATTTTTGTATTACTCTAAGTTTAGATCCTCTGCTTATGCTTCTTAGATCTTCTATATCCAATTACTCTCTAGTAACTTATAGATTTAACTTTCCTTAGTTGCTGCAATCTTTGGATAGTTATACCTAATTAATCCGTCTTAATCCCTTTACAATAAAGCTCCTAATAGCTTTTTATTACTTTGTAGTTCAGCCTTTCTACTTAGAGCGTCTGCTCGTGCATTATCTATACCCTTAGTATGCTGAATTTTAAAATGGTATTTTATAAGCATTTCCGCCCATCTAACCTGTCTTTGGTTGAGTTCCTTTGTTATTAGGAATCCTATAAGGTTCTTATAATCTATTTTAACCACAAATGGTTTCTTTGTACCTTGTAAGAATGCTTTCTATTCCTTAAGTGCTGTAACTATACCTAACAACTCCTTGTTGTAGATATTATAGTTTAACTCTAGTAGTGTTATCTTCCAACTATAGTATGCTACTGGATGCTATGCGTCCTAGTGCTTCTATAGCAAGTATACTCCTAGTGCAAAGTCTAATGCGTCTGTCTTAACAACCGTTTCTAACTTTGGTTGATAGATCTTAAGGATTAGTTCTTAGGTAAACAACTCTTTAAGTTCCTAAAATAGCTCCTTCTATTTATTACCCCAAACCTATAGTTCCTCTTTCTTTGTTAGTCTTGTAAATGGCTTAATGCTTTTTAACTACTGTGCTATAAACCTCCTATAGTAGTTACAAAACCCTAGAAACAACCTTAACTGCGTAATATTCTCTGGTTTGTGCCAACTTACTATAGCTTTAACTTTCTTTAGGTCTATACTAATCTTTCCTAGTTTAATAATAAATCCTATAAAATTGGTTTTTCTTATAAAGAACTTATATTTCTTAATTGCTACTAGTATCTGTTCTTTCTATAGTCTCTTTAAGACCTACTTAATGTGTTCTCTATGTTCTTCCTCACTCTCTAAGTAGATAATAATGTTGTTAAGGTATACTATAATAAACTTATCTAGGTGTTCTCCTAATACACTATTAATTCGCTTCTGGAATGTTGCTAGTGCATTTATAAGCCTAAATTGTATAACTAATGGTTTATATAGTTCTTCCTTTGACCTAAAGGCTGCCTTCTATTTATCACCTTCCTTGATCCTAATTTAATGGTATACCTATCTTAGATCTATTTTTATAAAGATCTTTACGTTGCCTATCCTGTCTTGGATTTCGCTAATTAAGGGTAAAGGATACCTATCCTTCCTAGTAATACTGTTTAACTGTCTATAGTCTATATATATCCTAAGTTTTCCGTTTTTCTTTGGGATAAATAGTACTGGATATCCTACTAATAACTATAACAGTCTAATATATCCCTTATATAAGTTCTCTTAAACAAACTCTTTAAGCGCTACTAACTCCATTTTAGTAAGCTTGTAGATTAGAAAAAACTTTAGACTTATTCTCTCTTCTAATTCTATCTTATAGTCCCATACTGTATACTCTAATAGCTTTTCACTTTCTAGTAACTATAACTTTTTTTTATACTTATGGTATCTCTTTAGTACATAACTTAAGCCTCGCTTAGTCTCTTTATATATCGCTCTAACTTAGTACTATACCAACTTGGTTTACTGTCGCACTTTATGCTATTAAGTATCCTTAATATTAACCTAACCTGTAACCTAATTGATCTTTAGATTATACTCCTATAACTAAGGTATTCCTAATATCGCCTTATCCTGTCCTAACAGTAGGATATTAAAAGATATTTTTACTGGTCTTCCTTTAATAGTTAACTAAATAGGTTCTGTTTTAAGGTTAATAATACCTCCTCTATAGGCTATCTAATCTCCTAAAATTGTTATAAGTGGATATAGGTGTTCCTTCTGTCTGTATAGTAACCCCATCCTTTTTACTACCTTTGGTGATATGTGGTTTTTAGTTGCTCTACTATCTACTAATACTTTAAACTGCTAATCTTGCCACTTAGCTCTTAAATTTAGGTATTATCCTTAAATTCCTTTAAGGGTTTAAGGCTCTAATACTAGTTTCCTCTAGTTTTATACGCCTCCCCTTTTCCTAACTATTAGCTGCTAGATTCTATTTATACTTAGTCTATCCTTAGCTAATACTTAGTTTGTTTCTTTTCCTCTATATACTATAGATAAGTGTTCTCTAGGCACTCCCACCACTATTATCCGTCTAGGCATTCTTCTATAAGGAATCTTCCTAGTTAAAGTGTTAAGTCCCCTTAACCTTATACTTCTACTAGGTACTATCTATATATATATTTAGCATTTCTAAACCGTCTTTCCTTAGGTGCCTAATATATCCTTACTAAGTACTTCTAGTTCTTATCTTTTAGTGCTCTATGTATATTGCATGTGTTATCCATATAAGCTATCTATAATAGTATATAATGCGCTATATGTTTTAGGTTAACTCTTAGTTTATCTTTATCCTTAAGTTTAAACCTATACCTAGTTAACCTAACTACTGGTATTTCTGCTATAGGTATTAAGATTTATTACTTACTTCTCTAGTCCCTAGATCCTTCTTCTAGGTTCCTTAACATTATAATTAACGCTCCTTTAATGTGACTTATGTATTTTTCCGTAATAGGTTAATCTTAGACAACTTTTTTATCTAGCTATATATAAAAATCTGCCCATTTATTATTATGTCATTGCCTATACCACTTTCTATATAACTAGTTTAGTGTGTATAGTCTATCTATTAGAAAGTACCTTGTTATCGCTACATTATAATATCCTTTAGTATGTCTTTCTTTAAACCTAGTTAGGATATCTAGATCCTCTTCCTGTTCTAGTTTATTTAACTATTTTACCCTAGGTGTCCCTACACTTAGCCTATTAGTAACTCTTTATATAGGTACTCTGTCCCTTATACTACCTAGCATAGCTAACCTCTTATCTAGCTTTTGCTCTTACTATGTAATAATTCTTATTCTAAACTTATCCATAGTTTCTTGTTTTCTGCGTCTTGTAGCTAGATCTTTGTAGTTGTCTTGCTTTTTAATTATAGTATTAACTATTTAATCTTTAGGCTAAACACTACGTTCACCTGGGACTGTTAACGTTCTTATTTATTCCCTAAACTTGTAGTTCTTAAACTTGCGTCCTATACTTATTTGTTTATCTATAAACTAAGTTACTGCCCTTTCCTATTAGTTTTTGTCCGTTATAGGTCCTTAGGTATATCTTATCTCGTCTTAAGAATCTTAAGCTTCTTTTATCTCTTCTTAAGAATCTTAAGCCTGTGGCCTTTTGCCTTTATTAAGTAATAAGCTAGCACTAGCAGTTATCTGCTTGCTTAGTTTCTTCTAAACATTACTCCTATTA